>Ga0137307_100887_pt1 | contig 32245 bp, 28 predicted proteins | sample NAcewD2O_March_2_FD_97180 | JGI IMG/M metagenome (GOLD analysis project Ga0137307, IMG submission 97180) | Mouse cecal microbial communities from Vienna, Austria - N-Acetylglucosamine amended D2O_March | ecosystem: Host-associated > Mammals > Digestive system > Large intestine > Cecum | place... | reverse complement strand
TCGGAAAAAGTACCTGCGCCGCCCAAACCGAACTGCACATTGGTATGCTCGTCCAAATCGCCGCAGTCAAAAAAGGCTTGTACTTTTTGAGCGCGTTCGTCTATATCCGCGCCGCGCTCGATAACGGTAACGTCTACTCCGCATCTGGTTAAATACAGCGCGGCAAACAGTCCCGACGGTCCGCTTCCTACAATTACACAACTTGTCTTATTAGAAACGCTCGGGGCAGTTTCCGTTACGTTTACGGGCTGAGAGTACGGCGTTGCATTACGCGGTACTGTATCGACGTCCGCAATATACGAACAGACGAAATGTACGTCGGCTTTGTTACGGGCATCTACGCTTTGCTTATGCAAACGGAAAGAAAGCAAACTGTCGGGTTTTATACCCATCAATTTGCACAACTTTTTTTGTACCGCCTGCTTGGAACTACCGAGCGGGATATTCAGCGATTTTGTTAGATACAATGACATAATTTGTAATTTAAGCCTTAATAGATAATAAAACAAAGTTTTACGGTATCGGTTTACCTGACTTTGGTTGTCGTTTATTACAATGCTCAGGACAATACTGCGCACTTGATATTAAGAAAATTTTTTGTTTTTTAGACGTTAATAAAACGGACAGTTCGCTCAAACGGAAAACCGCTTGCCTTACCGTATTTACATAGTATTGAATATGCCGACAAAGAGTCGGTTCGCCGACAGAAAATTCGGCATTTAGTACACTGCCGAAAATTTACGGTATAAAAATTTATCACGCCAGTACTGCTTTTAACAAAATTGTTACCGTAAACCGACAAGACAGACTAATACCGAAAACTATCCGCTCTGTTGCCGAAAGGGTAAAACGGACATATTTTTAAAGCGTTCTTTCTACTCTGTCAAAGTTTTTTGTAGGCTATGGCGCGTTCGGTCTCGCTGAAAGTATACAATGCGGAAGCCGCCGCAAAATAAAGGTTATTACCGCCGCAAATACCGTCTACGTTAAGCACTTCCCCAAGCGCCACAATACCGTCGGGAAGGGAGAGCGTATCGGTATCGATATACCTGTCGTCTATACCGCCCGAAGTTACCTGACTCATAGAATAATCTAACAGTTTATAAAATTCAAACTGCAGATTTTTTGCCGTTTCCGAAAGTTTTGAAACGTCGCTGACGTCGCCGCCCGCGCGCTTTAAAACGATTTCGGCAACCTTGTTGTGAAGTATACCGTAAAAGAGTTTACTGCGCTCATATCCTGCTTTAATGCGCGTATACAACAACTCGCCCAAATCCCACTGAGACATACTCGGAACTAAGTCGACGCTGAAAATATAATTGCCGTTTTTGCGCTGTACCTGTTTACGCGCTATAATCGACGATAAATTGAAAATGCAAATGCCCGAAAGTCCGTAATCTTTAAACAAAACTTCGCCGCTTTGCTTACCTAGAGTTAAAGCGCCGTCAAGAAGCGTTACGTCTGCCTTTACGCGTATGCCGTTTAAAACGCCGTCCATATTAAACACTTTGACGGGAGTAAGACTCGGCACAAGGGGAGTAAACATATTTTGCGAAACAACGGTATAAGGATTGACGTCCAACGACTGGCTGCGGCTTCCGCAAGCAAGCACGACTTTATCAAAAATATACTTGCCGCCACCTATACGCACTTCGTAACGGTCGCCCACTTTGCGGCAGTTTGACGCTTCCACTCCGCAAACGGTCTTGCCGCCGTACTTTTCCAACTGTTCCCGTAAGCAGTCCACCACGCCGTTTGCCGAATCGGACAAAGGATACATACGCCCTTCGTTATCGGCATAGGTAACGATACCGCAGGAATATAGAAATTTGACGTATTCGTCCACAGATATTTTGTTTAAAACGTTAGATACTATCGCGCTTTTATTATAACAACTTGCATTGACGTTGGCATTGCCTATATTACATTTGCCGTTGCCCGTCATAGAAATTTTTTTGCCCAAGCGCGGGTTGCGTTCCGCAACAGTTACGTCGTATCCGTTTTTTGCCGCTACTATGGCATAAGTGAGACCTGCCATACCGCCGCCGATTACCAAAATTTTCATTAGTTTACCACCCGGTAATGTAAAAGAATAATACTGATAATTTAATTTTAACTTACTTAAAGTAATTAGTCAACCTAAACAATTTGCGCTTTGAAAATATTTGCAAAGTCCCTTTATTACGCTGACTTTGGTTGTGATAATTACCGTATTTTCGTTCAACTTTATTTCGGACAAAGAGACCTTGTCTCGGCATAAATTACAATCGGCAATATTCACAGTGCAGAGATTGTTTTCCATATATTCCGCAAGCACTTTTAAAATTAGGGCAAGCGGCATACTGTGAAGAACAGTCGTTACAAAGTACCCGTTCCGTCTCTTCTCTGCAACGGACAAGACGGCGTCGTCGGCACGGCAGTATCCAACCAAAGTCGCACTGCCGTCGGGGTTGAAAAAATTGCCGATTTTTACAGGTATACCCGCGCGCTCGACAGGCAATACCGCATCGGGATGAAGCACCTCCGCGCCCGCATACGACAGTTGCCGCATTTGCGCGTAACTTAAAGCAGGTAACGTGTAAACGTTTGATACAAGCGCAGGATTTGCCGCGCATACGCCGTTTACGTCCGTCCAGTTTTCGTACAGCGTACTATCGGAAGCAACTGCGCACAATGCGCCCGTAACATCGCTTCCGCCGCGCGAAAATGTTTGACGTCCGTATTTACCCATACCGTAGTAACCGCCCGTTACAATGCTGTCTACGCCCTCAAACGCTTTACTCATTTGCGCTATTGTTTTTTTATAAGCCAAACCGCGCGAATTAAACCGCACTATGCTGTCGGCTTCGACATAAGTAAAACCGAGAAAAGCGGCAACAAGTTTTGCCGATATTTCTTCGCCCAGCGACATACAGTAGGCGCGGCTGAACTTGCGAGCGCGGCTCTTGGCATCGTATAAAATTTCGTCCGCGTCGGCATCGATTGCGTTGACCGAAACAAGCCTACGGTACTTGTCGGCTATCTTATCCCAGTATTTTTCGTCGCCGTCAATGTAGTAGCGTTCGAGCAAATCGGTCGTCTTGACGTCGTTGGGACTTTCCTTTCCGACTGCGCTGACTACAATTCTTTTGTGTGCTGGGGTAATAATCCTTTTTACATAGATAAGGTTGCGCGGAGTTATTGCCGTACCGCCGAACTTAGCAGTTATCATAATGTAATTTACGACAATACTTCGGTTTTAATGCGCAATAATGCCTTTAAAAACCGTCATAATAATTGTTTTTTCGCAATAAAACTTAGTATGAAAAAAGTAATAAATTATTTATCCGATATTGCCGTAATGACGGGCTGTTGCTTAGGAGTGGGATTTGTAAGCGGAAAGGAAGCGCAAGTTTACTTCGGCAATGCTTTAAACGTTATTGTATTTGCAGTTATTTTTACGCTGATTACAACCGTATTCCGTGAGTATTGCCGAAGAAAGCAATGCAATACAATGGAAAAGCTGTCGCACAGTCTGTTTAAAAAAGGCGGAACCGTTTTCGACACATTGATTTCCCTTTGCTGTTTTGTGTGCATTGTAACCGCGCTTGCAGGAGCGGAACAGTGTTTCGACCAAACGCTTCATATAGCCCCGATACCGCTTTACGGACTTGCCTGCGCCGTTATAGCGGGCATTACCCTTAAAAACGGAGATAAGGCATTAAAAATTGCCAACGCCGTTTCGATTGCGTTGGCAATAATACTTGTAGTTATTTTGCTGTGCCGTAAAAACTTCGATACCGTAATATCCACGAAAATATCTCCGCTAAAACCCGTTGTATATGCGCTGTTCTCCGCAACGATGTCTTTCGGCGTAACGGTAAAATTGGGATACGAAAGCGACTTTAAGCGCAACCTGATATGTCCTGCCGCCGCCGCGGTTATCCTTGCACTGTTTATGACGGCAATAATTAACGTCAGCGATTTCAGTTTGAATCTTCCCGCAATTGACAATATACAGGATACTCCGACAAAAGTTTTTGCCCTTGTAACTCTCGCGTTTGCCGCAGTTACAGGCATTGTCGCCTGCGCTTACCCTATTGTCGAGCAAATTTATCCCGTAATGCCCGACAGCGACTTGTGCTGCGTTTCGATATTCGGGTTGGCACTTGCGTTTTCTATGTTCGGCTTCGATTTCGCAGTTAAAGCCGGTTACGTTTTAGTAGGAGTTATCGGATTGGTTACCGTTGTATCTTCAGCCGTTCAGTTGGCGTTGAAAACACCGAAAAAAGCCTTGTAAAGCGCGCGTTCTTCTTCGGAGAAAAAGTCTGCAATTTTACTTTGAGAAAAACCTTTGTACGCCGCAGCCATCATATAATACGCCGTTTGCATCGTATCAAGCGTAGTAATGCCGTCTGACGGATACCAAACCTTGCGTAAATTGCCGTAAACGTCAGCCATTTTGCGAACGTTTACCTTGCGGAGCGCGGCGCATACCGATAACGCGTTTACAAACAGTTCGTCATCGGTTTTTACCTTGGATAAATCCAAAATATAAGTATCGTCGGCAATCGTGATAACAATCTGCTTTTTGTACCCTGCTTTTATAAGTCTGCAGAGCAAAAGGGCGTTTATTGTCGGGTCAGGCAAAACGTCCGCCAAAATTACTTTGGCAAAAGCCTCGAAACCCTCCTTATATTCGACATCGAATGTATGCAGAACTTTTACTAACGTGTCGGCAATTTCGTTATTCCTTTTACGGTCAGAAGAAATTACCGCCGCGCGGCGTGCGTCGTTAAGCAAATCCAAAAGTATCAAATCTCTATCCGTAAAAACGGGATTTGGTTCCGCCGCTTTAGCAAGCAGTTCCGTCTGCGCGCGGATAATCATTTCCAAAGGAGCGTCGTACTCCGTACCGTCGTAATTTACCAGCCTCAAACTGCCGTAAGAAACAGAGTCGGAATACAGCAACTCGGACATTAAATACCCGAAAGCATTGTGCGGCATACAACTTGTAAATTCTCTTAACGCCTGCTTTGCAAGTGCCTTTTCGCCGCTGTTATAAAAAGCGATTATACAAAGTTTAAGCGCCTGCAACGATAACGTTTCGACAGAGACAATTTCCTGTGCGTAACGCAAAGACAGGTCTTTATCACGCAGTTCTATCATTGCGATTTTTAAATAATCCAAAAGTTTACCGCCATCCAAACCGTCTGTAAAAGCAAGCAGTTTAGAAAGTGCGGTATACAGCAATTCTTTGCTGTCATCTTCGTCGCTATGCGTCAAAAAGCGAACTGCGGCGTCCAACGCTTCCGCAGTCGGTTCTGCCAAGACGAGCAGTTTACGGACAAATTCCAAACCGAGTTGGTAACTGCCGTCCACAAAACACGTTATAATTTTTATTTGCAGAACATAACTGTCTTCCTGAGAATAGTCGAGAATATTTTGCTTGCGTCTGTTGTATTCCGCCATATCTCCGCGTATGAACGACTTGCGCAGACGGTTGTACTGTTCGTTAAAAAATTTCTTGCTCTTAACGTCGTAAAACGCATAGACGGGCTCTTCCTGTATACACCGGTTCAAACGGTCGAAGTATGCGTCAATGTCGTCTGCAAGAATGCCGTCAAGCGCGTCCAAATCTATTTCGCCGATATTACAAATCAAACCGTCATCGGCGGATTTTTTGTTTCGGTTGTGAACGGGCAAAGAGTATGTCGGTTCGTTGCGGAAAAAAGTGCGCACCGGTTCTGCCGCATCTCCCGTTGCATAAAGGTCGTTCATACAGTCGTACTCGGTAAAATACCTGCTTAAAAGGCGCGCGTAAGCCGTAAGCGCGTACTGATAATCTTTGAGTTCCGATAGGCAGGCAACCTGATTGAGCATACTTTCGTAAGAGTCGACCTTATTAAACAGTTTTAAAGCCTGAATAATATCGCCGTCGTCAACTTTTTGTATTGCGGCAAGCATTAAAGCATCGCCGCCGATTTCTATCTTCATTTTGTAAACAATTTCTCCGTTGCCTGTTTGTCGTAAACGTATTTTTTGCCGCAGAAATGACAGCAGACTTCAATTTGTCCCTGTTCTGCAAGTATTTGTTCGGCTTCCGCCTTACCTAGCCCCTTAATCAGGCGGTTTATTTTACGTTTGCCGCAATCGCACTTGTACGTTACCTCTGACCTTTCGGTTATGACGGGATTAAATTCGCCGAAAAAGCGCATTATGACTTCTTCCGCCGTACTGCCGTCAAACTGGTAACTCATTTCGTCCATTGCGTACATAACCGTTTCCACACGGAACAAAATGTCTTCCCTGCAGTTGGGCATTACCTGAACGAAAACGCCGCCTGCGGACTTGCAGGACTTTTTGTTAAGCCCCACGCCCAAAGTTACGCCGCAAGGCTGCTGCTCGCTTTTTGCAAAATAGTAGGCAAAGTCCGAGGCAATTTCTCCGCTTACGAGTTTAGACATACCTACATAGGGTTGTTTTAAGCCTATGTCCTTTATTACGGTAATACTGCCGTTTTTTCCGACAGCCGCGCCTATATCGAGCGTTCCGTCCTGTTTGAGCAGTGTTTCGCACTGCGGATTGATTACGTCGCCCTTGACGTGTCCTTTGCCGTCCGCGCAAACGGTAATCTTGCCTAGCGGACCGCCGCCGTCGATTGTTACGGTAAGATAATCCTGCGCGTTTTTAAATTCCTTACCCATAAGCGCCGCCATAGTAAGCGCGCGCCCCATTGCCACTGCGGCAACGGGCGATAGATTATGTACGCGTATCGCTTTGTTTACTATCTGTTTGCTTTCTATTGCGCTGACGACAATAGAATTTTCGATTATTGCTTTGACTAATTGACAAGACATAACTCTCACTCCTATTAGAATTGCGACCACGCACACGGTAGTCGCAACTCATAAGTCTTAATTACGTTTGATTACTCTTCGGTTTTATTTTCTTCCGTTTCAGGCGGTTGTGCGACAGAGTCATCGGTAGTTTGCTCCGATACGCTTTCTTCTTCGTCCTCTTCGATTGCATACGGATCGGAATCGTCGTCTTCGGCATCGGATACCGCTTTGGGCAATTCCGTTTCGGGCGCGGCGTTTTTGGCGCCCTTGCCTTTTTTACTCTTTTTGCCGCTATATTGTGTAGCGTCGGCAACCGTCTGTTCCGCTTGCGGTTGATTTGCCTGCTGTTTATTAGCGCGCTTTTTCTTTACTTCTACAGGGTGGAACAAAGCAAAAGTTTTCATCATATGGGTTTGCCATACCAACGGGAAATACAATCCGCCGAACATAAGCATTATTACCATAAATATCATATTGAGCATCGAACTCTGGAAAAGGAAATACAGCCCGATAGGAATAAGCGCTAAAACAAAGTGTATGATATTAGGCAAAATGTTGAGCCACATTAACCGCCAACTGTCGTCTAGGTTTTCGTAAACGGACTGTTTGTAAGTTACCGTTACTGAACAAAGTATCAGAAGATACATAAACAGCAATGCGGCTATTAAACTCAGCACGACTATTATTACTATTGCCGCCCACAAAGGCAGTACCGTTTCCATCCACATATACAGGCAATACAATCCGAAAACGGTAAAGGACATTACGACATTGCTTATCAAGGCATAAAGGAAATTGGCTTTGATACCTTTGCCTATACTTCTGAATACGCCTACGCTTGACAACTTACCTGTCCAAAACGCATCGCGGACAACAGCCAAACCGCCCGATAAAACAAGTGAAATGACCACAGACCCTGCGACAGCCAAAAGACCTATGAAGATATTGTTGTCGTACAGTTTTTGCTGTATATAAGCATCCATACCGTCCCAAATACCGGTTGAAAAACCGAAAGAATTGAGTTGCGGCAACGATTGCGTTATAGAAGAACTTGAAAAACCGCCGTAAACAAACGCCGCAAACATAGGCGCCAAGCAAGCAAGCATAAGCAAGCTGAAACCGAACAGACGCCAAGTGTTTTCGCGGTACAATACTTTAAAAAAGTTCCAAGTGTTTAAACGGTTTAAGCGTTTGGTAACGTGTCCGTTACGCTCGTTATTAAGTCTGATTTTACTGAAATTCATTATTATACCTTTTAACCTTTTTACGTTACATTGAATAGTTGCCGTTTGCGGTATATTTAATATCGCGTCGGACAAACAGGAGTAAAAAAACCGTTAGCGATGCAGTAGATTAAGCGCATACGCTCATCATTGCCCTTAGCCGACTTTGTTATGCCGAAGATACTTTTGCCTAAGCAAAAACCGAGTTACGCTAAACAAAAATCCGCTCAAAAAGCAAAGCCTATTACTCTGATTTTATTATTATATCAAACTATAACGTAATTTACAAGTCATTGCGCCTCCGTTTTTTAAATTCTTTTTACAGTTTAATTTAAGTTTTGTAAAAAATTCAATAATTTTGCATTACTTAAAAATGTCGTAAATACCCTATTACAAAGGAGAATTATGAAAACTATAGCCATTGTAGGCGCAAGCGGACTTGTCGGAGAAAAACTCAGAGATATACTGGCGGACAAAGCCGCGAACTCTAACATCAGGTTGTTCGGCAACAACTCCATAGGACAAAAGGTAGAATTCAGACATAGAAAACTGACTGTTGAACACTGCGACAAACTGACCGACGGCAATATAGATTACGCTATGTTTATGGCTACCGACGAGGTAAGCAAAGAGTATATTCCCAAATTGCTCGATTCTAACGTAACGGTAATAGACAACAGCGCGTATTTCAGACTGAAAAAAGACGTACCTTTGGTTGTTCCGTCCATAAACGGCAAACTGATTAAAGACTCTAAACTTATTGCCAACCCCAACTGTTCGACAATACAAACCGTTATAGCGGTTAACGCGCTTAAAGAACTGGAACCTACCGCTATGACCGCGATAACTTACCAAGCGGCGAGCGGCGCGGGCAAACAGGGATTAGACGACCTTAAATACGCTAACGGCTACGGCAAATTGCAAGCTTTTGCGCACCCCGTCTACGACAACGTTATTCCCTGTATAGGCTCGGTACGGAAAGACGGTTTTACTTCGGAAGAACGGAAACTTGTTGACGAAAGCCGAAAAATTCTGGACTTGCCGCGCTTGCGCGTAAACGGAATGTGCGTGCGTATACCCGTAACCGTCGGACACTGCGTATTTGTTAATCTGCACTTGCGGAAGAAAATAAACTTAGACGAAATTAGAGAAATGTTAAGAAGCGAACCCAACGTTTTGCTGATGGACGAAATACAAAACGGCGTTTACCCTATGCCTATAACGCTGCGCAATACAAAATACGTAGGAGTAGGCAGAATTACCAAAGACCCGACGTCAAATGCCGTAAATATGTTTGTAGTTGCGGACAATCTGCTTAGAGGCGCGGCATATAACGCTTACGAAATACTGGAACGGGCGGCGTTTTATGACGGAGTTACACTGTGAAAAACGCATTGATAACCGCACTTGCAACGCCGTATAAAAAAGGCAAAATAGATTTCAATAGTTACGCGGAACTTGTTAGACGGCAAGCAGATTACGCGGACGGAATACTGTGCTGCGGTACTACTGCGGAAGCGCAACTGCTAACGGAATGCGAAAAAAAACTTCTTATTACCGCTGCAAAAGAAACGGCAGTTAACACGCCCGTTATAGCAGGTATAGAAGAAGCCGACACGCTTAAAGCAGTAAAATGCGCCGAAAAATACGAAAAATACGGCGCGGACGCATTGCTCGTTGCGCCGCCCGCATTTTGCAAATGCACTGCTTCGGGATACTACCGTCATATAAAGGCAATAAAAAACGCCGTATCGGTTCCGCTTGTGCTTTACAACATTCCCGCAAGGTGCGGTTACATATTAAACAAAAACGTTTTAAAAAAACTGCACGAAAAGGAAGGCATAAACTATATAAAGGACGCAGGAGACGACTTGAATTACACTGCGGATATAAGCAGATTTTTAATCGTTTTTTCGGGAAACGACGGCCTGCTTGCAAGCAGTCTGAACTGCGGCGCAAAGGGAGTAATTTCGGTAGTAAGCAACGTTGCGCCCCTTTTAACGCGCAAGGTTCTGAACGGAGAATATTCGGAAATATTCCAAACGCTTGCAGAGATTTCTATGCGCGAAGTAAATCCCGTACCTGTAAAATATACGCTTTATAAATCGGGAATTTTTGACGACTACGCTATGCGCCTGCCTTTAACGCGCGCGCGCAGACAAACAAGGCGGGAAATAGACGGATTTTGGAAGCGGTTTGAAGGAGAAATAAAATGAACATAGCCGTATTCGGCGCAAAAGGCCGAGTGGGAAGCAAAGTTGTAGAAATTGCATTAAAACGCAATCACAAAGTCTACCAAATCGACAAAAATTTTGAACATAACAAACTCGATAAAGTCGACGCGGTAATAGACTTTTCGACTGCAAGCGCAACAAGCGACGTGTGCGCTTTTTGCTCGGCGCACAAGTGTCCGCTTATTTCGGGAGTTACGGGGCATAACACTGAACAGTTGACGGATTTAGAAGAACTGAGCAAGCAAGTTAAAGTGATAAAAAAAGAAAATTTCAGTACGGGCGTAACCTTCTTGAAAGAAATTGCCGAACTTGCGGCAAGCGAACTGAAAAACTGGGATTGCGCTATAATAGAAACGCACAGAAAAGGCAAAACCGATTCGCCGAGCGGTACTGCAAAGGCTTTGGCAAGCATTATTTCACAAAACAAAGGCAGTTTTTCGACCGTTACGGTACACTCTGTACGGGCAGGGAGCAACTTCGGTAAACACGAAATTATTTTTGCCGCAGACGGCGAAAGCATTACCGTTACGCATCAGGCAGAAAACGTAGAAATATTTGCGCTGGGCGCGGTTAAAGAAGCGGAAAATATGTTAAAACAGTATTAGTATACCGTATAACAGAATTGAAATACAGTAACGGTGTTTGCAGCGTTTTTGTAAAAACGCGGAACAGGCAAAACTATTTTACGGACAGACTATTGAGTACTTTTCGGTTTAAACACAAAAATCTCCCTTTTAAATCAGGGAGATTTTGTTATTTAACGCTGTTTTTGCATTTTAATTCTTATAAAAAAGTTAATTAAAATTTTAAACTAAATTTCCTTACGAAGAATATCTCCTGCGGCAAGACGGTACGGGCAGTTTATTTTCAGTATCTGCTGTACGCGGTTGCACACTTCGACTGCGCCGCCCTTTTCGTCGGTACACTCTGTTACCTTGAAAGTCTTGTTTGTATCTTCCGTTACCGACAGCGTTTCGAGAGTATCCCCTAGGCAAAACTTATTGCGCTGTTCCACTACGATATAGCCGTCCGAAACTTCCTTGACAACGGCAATAAACTTGTGCGTTTCGACAGCCTTGCTTGACGGGTAATATTGGCGGCTTTCCTCTTCGTCAAAATAAAAACCCGTTGTATAATCGCGGTGAGACGCCTTGTTAAGTTCTGTGTTCAATTCCTGAACGAGAGCGTCGTTAAATGTGCCCGAGGCGATTGCGTCCAGTGCTCTGCGGTAAGCGTTTACAACCGTTGCCACATAAAAAGACGATTTCATACGTCCTTCTATTTTGAAACTTACAACGCCTGCGCTGATAAGTTCGGGCAAGTGAGCAAGCATATTCATATCCTTAGAATTGAATATATATGTGCCTGCGCCGTCCTGCTCGACGGGCATAACGTTTTCCCTGCCGACTTCGCGCACTTCCCACTGCCAGCGGCAAGCCTGCGCGCATTCGCCGCGGTTAGCGTCGCGTTGAGCAAGGTAGTTAGACATAAGGCATCTGCCCGAATAACTGATACACATTGCACCGTGTACAAAAGTTTCCAGTTGTACGTTAGGACAAAACCGAGAAATTTCGGCAATATCGCGGAGGTTTACTTCGCGCGCTAAAACAACGCGCTCCGCACCCTGCTCCGCCCAGTATTTTACAGCGTATTTATTTGTAGTATTTGCCTGCGTGGAAATATGTACGGCAAGGGAAGAACGGTTCTTGACAAAATCGAATACGCCGACGTCGGACACAAGTACTGCGTCAACTTTTGCCGTTTGCAAAACTTCGAGATAATCTTCAAGCCCGTTAAAGTCGCCGTTTTTTGCAAATATGTTAAGCGTAACGTATACCTTTGCCCCGTGCGCGTGCGCGTAATCTGCCGCCTGCTTTATTTCGTCATCGGTAAAGTTATCTGCAAAAGCGCGTAAGCCGTAACGCTTACCCGAAAGATACACTGCGTTTGCCCCGAAATGAATTGCCGTTTTAAGTTTCTCCATATTGCCGGCAGGAGCCAAAAGTTCGATTTTTGAGATATTTTTGCTTATTATGTTTGTCATAGTAGTATATATTGTGTGATTTTCTTGCATTATTCGCTGATTTTGCGGGAAATTGTTACGCCGTCGCCTATTCGATACAGCGTTGTTTCATACCGTTTATCAGCCGTTAAAGTATCTAAAAAACTGCGCATATTACGCGCCACCGTTATATGCTTGTGGCGGTTATCTTCGGGAATATTCTCGACAAGCCCCTTATAGAGCACGTTATCGGAAAAAAGCGTTCCGCCCACCGCCAGCAAATCGGTAAGAAAAGGATAAAACGCTTTGTACTGCCCCTTGGGTCCGTCCAAAAAGATAAAATCGTACTTGCCCGTTAAAAGCGGAACAATCTCACGAGCGTCGCCGACAAAAATATTAACCCTGTCCGTCAAATCGAATTCCGCAAAATTCTTTCGGGCAAGGGCTACGGACTTTTCGCTGAATTCGATTGTATTGAGAGTAGATTCAGGCGCGGCGGTAAGCATAACTATGCCGCTGTACCCTATTGCCGTGCCTATTTCTAAAATGCTTTCAGGTTGACGTTCTTTGACTGTATTGAACAGCAGTTCTTTGGTATCGTCCAGCATTACGGGTATGTAGCGCTCGCGCGCATATTCTTCAAGTTGTTTTAGCGTAGACATATTTTTTAATCGACGGGTTGTATCCCTTTTTAAACTTCGATTATTATCGGCAGGACAATCGGATTACGTTTGAGTTTTACGCGGAAATAATGCTTTGCCGCGCGCTGTATAGCAGACTTCATTCCTGCAATCGTCATAGTCTGAAATGTGAGTTTATTAAGTTCCGACACAATTTCCTGACGTACCTCGTCAACGGGACTTTCGGTATTTGTGTCGCCTTGGAAGAAGCAGCCTCTACTTACGATTTCCAAGTCTGCAACCATACGGCGCGTCTTTTTGTCCACGCCCGCCACGCACACTAAAATACCGTCTTCCGCAAGGCTTAAGCGGTCGCGTAAAACGACGTTGCCTACATCCCCTACTCCTAAGCCGTCTACCATTATACTGCCGCTTACAACCTGTCCTGCGACCTTAAACGAACTGTTGTCTACCTCTACGCAATCTCCTATTTCGGGAATCAGCATATTGGAACGCTTGTGATGCAATTGTTCGACAAGCATACAGTGCTGTTTTAAATGTCTGTATTCTCCGTGAACGGGAATAAAATATTTGGGCTTTGAAAGAGTATAAACCAACTTCAATTCTTCCTGACAGGCGTGCCCCGAAACGTGCACTGCGGAAAGCGCCGAGTAGACAACCATTGCGCCCAAACGGTACAGTTTGTTGATAACGTTATATACGTCGCGTTCGTTGCCCGGTATGGGGGTTGCCGATATAACTATCGTATCGTTAGAGCCTATTTGCACCTTATTGAATTCGCCGTCTGCCATACGGGTTAAAGCCGACATCGGTTCGCCCTGACTGCCCGTTGAAAGAATGAGCAGTTTGCCGTCGTCTATGCCGTTAATCTTGTCTATATCCACAAATATTTTGTTGTCTACAGACAGCAGACCTATGCGCTGAGCCGTTTCGATATACTTGACCATACTCCTGCCCGTAACGGCAATTTTGCGTTTGTAGCGTTCGGCAAGTTCGATAATCATACTCAATCTGTCGATATTGGAAGCAAACGTAGCAATAATTATCCGTCTGCCCTTTGCCTCCTGAAAAACATTGTTTATCGTTTCCTGAACGACCGATTCGCTCATAGTATAACCCGGTTTTTCTACGTTTGTAGATTCGCTCATCAGCAGTAAAACGCCCTGCTTGCCTATTTCCGCAATGCGGTTGAGATTCATTATTTCGTTGCCCAAAGGCGTATAGTCTATTTTAAAATCGCCCGTGTGCAATATCGCGCCGACAGGACAGCGGAGACAAATTGCCACCGAACCTGCAACGGAGTGGGAAACGTGTATAAACTCTGCCGTAAAATCTCCGAGAGTTACGATACTTTTGCTCGATACGGGAACAAGACGCACCTTATCGACGATATTGTGTTCGAGAAGTTTGTTTTCGACCAACGCAAGAGTTAATTTCGTACCGTAAATATCTAATTTGCCGCCGAGTTTTTCCACAAGAAAAGGTACTGCGCCGATATGGTCCTCGTGTCCGTGCGTTAATAAAATCGCTTTGATTTTAGAACGGTTTTCCACAAGATACGACATATCGGGAATAACCACGTCCACCCCCGGCATATCAGAACCCGGAAAGGACGTACCCGCATCGACCACTACGATACTGTCGCCGAATTGGAACACGGTCATATTTTTGCCTATTTCGCCTACTCCGCCCAAAAACATAACTTTAAGTTTGCCGTGCGGACGGGAATGAACTGCCAAATCCGACGGCTGTTTTTTACGTTCGCGCGGAGATTTTTCCGTATGTTTATCCTTTGCAAACTGATTTGCAGGCTGTTGTTTTGGTTTGCCGCCGTTTTTTGAACGCTTCGGCTGTTCCTTTTTAGAAGCGGTATTCTGTTTGTCGCCGTTAAAGGACAACGCAACGGGACTGCCGCTGTTTAAAGCGTCAACCGACTGCTTTTTTGTTTTATTTTTCATAGTTACCTCGTAATTATTTAATCAACGCAAAAGAAGCAAGAGCATATCTTGCCTGTAACGCGGAACGGTAAACCCGATAGGTTACGCACCAAAACGACTAACGCAAATTGAAAGCCGGTAATACTGCACTGTGCCTGCAATCAGAAACGTCATTCTTTGCTTTACGTTTACGCTGATTTTGTTTTTGTTTTATTTATTAAACTGAATTCTGCATTCAGAATATTGACTCATTTATCCTACGGAAGTTCAAAATTCGACCCAAAAAATTCCGCTGAGATTACTCTGTCTTATTATCGACTGTTTTTTCAAGAAAAACACCGATAAATTTTGTTTGTCGATAAATTGCAATGCCCTAGTGTCAAGTATGTTTTCTGCCAAAAGCGCTTTTTTGCAATATGTGCATTATTTTATTATATAACAGATTGACCGCAAAATCAAGCAAATTGACCGCGTATAAACTTGCAACATACATTTTACCGTATCACCAAAATACAAACCGTTATGAAACAGATATGCTTTTTTGTTTTTCAAAAGACAGCAATAGAAAAAGCTCCGATATAATTTCGGAGCTTAGTTTAACGGTTACGCTTTGTTAATCCTGCTTGCTTGACGGCGCTGACGTTTTTCCAACCTGCGTTGGCGTTTAACGTAAGCGTCCGTTCCCTCGATATATATTTTCTTGTGGAAATACGCACGTTCGTTAGCATCGAAATATCCGACGGCATTGACGCATTTTAAATAAAAGAAAAGTATAAAACTCGGAACCGTCATTACCGCCGTACTCAGTAAAGAGTTGTCAATAAACACTACCGCTAAAAGCGCTATCGCAAGCATTAACGTTATAACTATCAGCGTTTTCCAAAACATCCGCCAAAATCTCATCATTATTTGGGATAAACCCGATTTAAATGCCTTGTTCGTAGACGTTTCTTCGCACGCTACTGCCGGTAAACAGAAAGCGAACAGCGTTTGACGCGCGGAATACAACAGCAATGCCAAAATTATAACGGGGATAATTGTCCACCAACCGAATGCGACAAGTACAAGTAGGTAAAGACCGATGCAACTGGTTGCAATCAAAATATCCATAGGAAACGCGCACAGCATTTGCAAAAGAGAAAACTGCCACGTTCTGCCCTGTTTTTTCATTAAATACCATACAAACGGACGGGAGGCGTTAGAAGTCATAAATTCCTGTATCTGACACATTACCGTTACGTCGGTGTACGACACGAACAGTCTGTATACGCACAGCATTACAAAAAACATAATGTAAGATAACGTCGCGCCGCCCCAAGGATAACGTATTGACTGAATGTTATTTTGCAAATTGCTTAATACGGCGTTCAGTTCCTCGGTAAATTGCGCGCTGTTAAATTCGCCGCTGACAATCGCAGTAACGGTATTTCCGACAAACTGTTTTATGTCGTCAGAACTCAGCACTCGGGCAAAGTCGCTGATTACTTCGCCGAATACGGTATACCCGAAAGCAATAATTACAGCCAAAACCAACATTTGACACACTAACGATTTGATTAGTACTTTCCAGTTGCAGGAAGCAATACTAACGGCTTTTATCATATCAACTTCCTCCTAATAGAAAATAATTTCCGAAATATCTCTGCGTTCGCCGCCCACCGTATCGTGATACAGTTTGTAAGAGAGACAGGGTATATAAGCAATACAGAACAGGTACGCTAAGGCATACACAAGCACATCCAAATTGAACGGCATAAGCAAATACCCCAAGCACATAACGGCGTATCTGCCCCAAACGTATCCGAACGTCAATCCCCACAAAATTCCTTTGTGTCCGGCAGAACAACGCGCGGAATACGATAATGCTATATTGAGTCTGTAATTTTCGCTGACTTTGAGCGGAATTGTAATTATCAGTCTGAAAAACAGTCCCGTAACAAACATATTTGCCATAAAATCCGAAACTACTCCGATCGATACTACTGCTCCGACATTATTTATAAACTTAAAAATATACATCAAGCCTATTCCGACGAAGTTAGCGATTTCGGACGCTAAAAACCAAATGAAAACATACGCGAGTATTAACGGGAACAGCGCAAAAGAGCGTTTTAAAGGAAACGCAACCATTTCTCCGACTCGCATATGACGGTCTATTTTTACTATCAAAACGCTGAAAGTAAAACATACCAAAACAAAAGATATGATAATTACCCACCAGTTATTAACCAGTCTTAGCGCGCTGTAAGCGTTGGCATACGCCCCGAAATAGTTTTCAAGCGTCAATTCGCCGCGCGCAAGCGACTGCATAAAGGTGATTTCGTCCGACGGAGTAACAAAAAAGCCCAACAAGACAGCCGCCGGCAACGAAACTAAAACGAGTTGCCAGAAATTCCTGAATAAATATGCTATTGCAGATTTGCGTTGAACTTTCATTATTTTAACTCCGACATCAGCCGATATATTGAATCGGTTTAACGGATTACTGCCGATAAAACAACTTAATAAAAAGCTATTAAAACCGACATACCGATGATTGTAAGTATACACCAAACAAGGCTTTTTTTCAACTCTTTAACATATATTTTCGCTAATCTCAAAAATTTGCGGAATAATAAAGGAATATTGCGGCTTTACGCCTAACGGTTTACAGCCTACGCTCATACCGAAATACATTAAGAAGCGTTTGATTAACTGTGCACAAATGTGCGTTCCGTTTTTCCGTTTGACTGATTGCACTGCCGTATAGTTTTATTTACATTTGCTTGTGCAATACGCTTTTTCAGTTGACCCATTTATAATCTGAATTGCCGTTCTGCCAAAATAAACAACATTTTAAAATAAAATTCTTTTAAAACACAGATACCGTCCGTTTTCTGTCGATACACAAAATATCCGCCTCGGCAAATTCCGAAGCGGATAGCAATCTCAAAATTATTTTAACTTAATAATACCTAAAATGCACTAATTGTTTAAAATCTGACAGTTAGCAAAACAGCACACAACACGGCAAGTCTGCAAACGCGTATTGACGCGTTATATCATTATTACGAAATTCTTATGTATTTAGAATTTACTCCGTAATTCGTAAATTCCGCACTATCTCTTCCGCGTATGCGCCTTGCGGTTTTTTACAAATTTAATGCGGCGCATAGGCAAGCAAAACAGAATTAGTCCTTAGTATTGTGAGTATGTCTAGACTGATTTAAACGCGCTTAACGTGCCTAGACCTTACAAGTTCGGATACTCTAAAATCAAGCGATAAGCGCGTAGTTAATCCAGTCGACAAACGCAGAGTAATAATCGAGCAAATGCGTTTTGAGAAAGGAGTCCACCGTAAGCAGAGTCTGCGCTTCGTTGCGTTTCAGCGGCATAAACGCCTGTTTGCACAAGTTGAGTTTTTCCGTCAGTTTCATTTCCTGAAAGCCGTTTGCGCCCATTTGCTGATACAGTTTTGCCGCGTTGAACGCACGGTCGTACTCCGCTTCCCAGGCGTACTCTATCGCTTTTGCGCGGGCGGCTTGATACTTGGCTTCTTTTTCGTCCAAACCCGTGTTGTACTTGTCAACGCTTTGCTCTTCCTTATACTGAGATTCCACAAGACTGTCGTACACTTTCAGCGCCGCCGCTTTTTGTTCATCGGCAAGCGACAGACAGTTTTGAGTATAAGACGTTTCGATATATTTTTTTTCATCGTCGATTTGTTCGCGCTTGACGTCATACTGCGCGTTTAACTCGCGGACGCTTTTGTCGTAATCGTCGCGCGCTTGTGCATTGGCTTTGCTGTTGACGGTAGAATACATCAGTCCGTTATTGATAAGTTTTATTTTGAGTTTATCGCAAGCGGCATTATAATTGTTTAACAGAGTCTGAGACTTTACGCGCAATTCTTCCGCCAAATCGGCATACTTTTTGTTTATGCTTTGCATACTGTTGTTTTTGGAAGTATCGAGTTGCCTTTGCTTGGAAATATACGTCGCCTCAACCTGTCTATTCGCTAATTCCGTCAGTTCCTGCTCTGTTTTTGGAATAAATTCGAGTTTAGTCAGATTTAAACTTTCGGGCATATCTATAAGCGGTTCGTGGTAATCCAAACTGTATTTTCTGTCTACCGCTTCTACCTTTACTTTTAAAGCGTCATATATAGCAATCAGTTCCAGCATACGTTCCTGAGTGATAGCCGCCATATTCTAGCCCTCCCCGTATGTTTCTGCGACAAGTTCCAGAAAGTCTGTTTTAGTTTCGCCTGTTGCGCGGACGGTTACGTTAAACCGCTCGCCCGTCCCTGCAATCGGCAAAGACTGTACGCCCTTTTTGCCGTTTACTTTGTAAAGACGGGTAACGTTATCCGCCGTTATGTAAACGTCAATCGGCGTTGCCGTTTTGACAACGAGTTTACGCAAATGCTTTTTGCCCAAGATACTAAAATCGATACCGCTTTTTACAAATTTTACATTGTCGGCGTAAGTTTCGGCAAGCGACTTGATTGTACCGTCAGAGCATACGGCAAGCATTTTGCCGCGGAAATAAGTAATATCGTAAACGTCGCTTAATACTCCTGCAACGCTTTCGTTTTCGATATCCAGCATTACGGCTTTTTTAGCGCCGCCGCCCTTAGGATAACAGTAGGCAACGCAGTAGTTATCCAAGCCGCGGCAATACATAGTTTTTAAGTCGACTATATTTACGAGATTTTTGAATATACGCTTGACTTTGCCGTCCGTCATACAGTACATACCGTTTTCGGTTGCGAATACGATTTTGCTGCCTATTACCGTAACGGTATCTGCTAGAACGTCTTGCAATCCGTCGTAAATTTGGGTATATTTCATCTCCGTGCCGTCGGCGGACGGAATAAGTTTATAGCACTTGCTTCCCAAAATATACAGACAGTTATCTATTGCCGCAAGCGCCGTACAGCGGCTAGGCAGTTTTATATTGTTTAGCGTGTGGTCCGAAAAGTTTTCGCTTATCTCCGAAAAATACAGAGTCGCTTCGTTGATGCCGAATAAGCGTTCGCCGAGAACCGCATAACTGGTTGCTTTAACCGACCAAAACGGATAGGAATTGCCGTTATACATCAAAAGCGTAGATAAACTTTTTATCGTGCCGAAAATTTTGTCTCGGTGAGTTACGCTGGCAAACGGCTCGGCGGGCTGACTGAAATTGTACACTAATATTTTTCCGAATACGTCTATGTAAACCAGATTAGTGCCTATACTTGCCACTATGCCCGTAGTATAACTTCCGTAAAACCGCGTGTAATGCGCCTTGTCGTTAAACAAAGTCCAACCGCGCTGTGCGCGCAGGACGTTGCCGCCGACAAAAACATTGTCGGAAAGCAGAAAATCGCCGTTATCCGCTTTGTGCAAAAAATCTATTTGCTGACGGACGTTTTTGCCCTTTGCCCTGTTATTAGTTTTTACCACAGTTACAGCCACCTCCTTGCAGGCATTACTCTGCAAACGGAACTCAGTTCCAAAACTTTCAGCGCGGAAGAATACTTTTCCGTCCATACGTCCGCTTGGGTAACGTCTCCGATTTGGCTGAAATACTCTGCAAGTACTCCGTAAACGAAAATGCGCTCGGTGATGCGCGGAGAAGGAAACTCGATTTCTCCGTCGACGGTTACTTCGTCGGGACTGTGAACGTATTTTAAATTGTATTTGCCGTCCTTATCCGCAAACAAACCGCCGCTTGCATAGCGGTACTTTACGTCGTTGCCGCAAGAATCTTTTAGCGAAACCGCCTTGATAAGTTTTAGATTTTGGGTATTTACAAAACCGTCTTTAACTTCTATTACGGTTTGACGCGTTTCCAACGCGTATTCGCGGTACAAAACGTCCAAAACGGAATTACAGCAATCAAGCAGCCTTTTTGCAGTCGTATCCTGTTCTATTTCCGCTTTGTCTCCGTACAAAAATTCGTCGGTATAATTAAGTCCGAGAATATCTCCGCAGATTTTCAGTACTTTAATAAAATTCATATCATCTCCTTTACATAAATTGCTGCGCCGCTTGACAAACTGCCGCATCGCAGTTCAATTTGTCCTGCAGCGCGTTAGCGCGTTCGATTCCGTCAAATATTTCATCGGCGTTCTGGACGCGTGTTTTGAGTGCATAGTCGACCGTACGGCAGTCGAGATTGCCGTACGGCACAACAAACGCAAGAGTATTACCGTATTGCGCCGAGTCGTGAACTTCGTATCTATGCAGTTGTACGTTATAGTACACAACGTAACTTTCTCTTATTGCTTTCAGTCTCCAAGCGACGTCAAACAAATCGTTTGTTATTTTTACCAGTTCCATAATTGTTATTTTAATTACTTGCAACAGCAAATACGGCTATTGTGATTTACCGTGATTTGCGGTTTGTCATTACATTTCGGTAATGCCTTTGATTACCGCCTGACCTATCGGCCTGTCGCAGATAAGGTCTGCATACTTGACAAGCGTAGCCGTATACAGCGGTTTGCCTGCAATCTGTTTGATTACCCTGCCGTCGTCGCCTTCGAGCCAGCGCCAGTCGCACAGTTGATGCAAATGGAAGTCGGAAGTATTGAGTATGTACATTGTTCCCCGAGGCGCAAATCTATCCGACACTACGGGAATTCCGTTATAAGAAATTGCTTTGTAACCGCCTTGCAAATTCATAACGTCTATGTTACTGCGGTTTGTAATCAAGTAATCCTGATAAGCGCGTTTGACTCCGCTGGAACATACTATGAAATCAGCTGTCGATCCCGCCACTTCTTCCAACGAATCTATTGCGCTTTGAATAGTAACGTCGGTAAGGGTTGAAGAGGTTTTACTGTAAGGCGTAAGCCATTTGTTGGACGCGCGGCTGAGTCCGTAAAGCGTTTCGGAATCCCCGAATATTGCGGCAAGACCCGTAAGCTCTTTGCCGTAACTGCCCTGTACTGTAATAAGGTCGCCTTCCGATACAGAACTGCTTGCGATACTCGTTCCGTCTACGGTAATTTTTTTGTTCACTCTGTCAACGTCCACGATTCTGCGAGCCAAAGCAACGGGCGATTTGGTTGCGGAGTTCAAGACGTCCACCACCATACCCTCTATTACGTTATTAACGGCGTCTACGGTAATTACGTTGCCTGTATTTGACGAAGCCTTGGCGATAACGCCCGAGCCGTCTCCGAAAAGCATACGTCCGAAATTGTATTTAGAGGCTTTGAGAAGTCCTTCCATTTCCGCCTCAAGCAAGTTTACAAATGCGCCCGCATTGTTTTCGCTGGCGCGGATAGCCTTGTCGGACAACTCGATTGTTCCGTACAGGTTTTTTAGAGTAAGCACAAACTGCGCGTAATTGTTAGACGCCGACTTGGGCAACGCGCCGTCTTCTGTGCCTGCGCCTATACCGCCGTTAATGCCGAAAGGCGCAAGTTTGCGTATTTCCTTGCCCCAAACGTCCGACGTTGTTTGGTTGATTTTGGCAAACAAAGGATTGACAGACGTGTTGAGTTGCTCCGCCACTACTCCGAGATACAGTGTTTTTAGCGCGTTATCCGCGCTTGCTAATGTTACCATAATTTGTTAATTCTCCTTATTTAAAATATTCTTTTGCCATCTCCGACGCTTCGCGTATAGTTTTAGGGCGCGACGGCAACGCCATAGACGCGTTTCCGCCCGAAGTCATAATTTTGGGCGGTATAACTGACTGCACATCTTTTAACAGCAAGGCGGCTTCCTCCGGATGACCGTCAAGGTATTGTTTTATCAGTTGCGCGAGAGTTTGTTCGGACTGAGCAACGGAAACGGCAACTTCCGTCCCGTCGGCGGACTTGGTTGCGGGGACTGCGTTTCCGTCTTGGGCTGCAGCCTGTAAATTTTGTGCTCTGTCCGTTTGCGGTGGCGTATCGTCTTCGCTTGTACCGCTTGTTGAGTTGTATTGTTTTTCTAATGCGGATAATTGCTGACACTTTTGGGTAAAACTTTTTTCCAGTTCGGTATATCCTTTAAGCAATTCTTCCGCAGAGTTGAATTTTCCGTATTCCATAGTTAATTGCCCTCCTGTACGGTTTTGTGTATTTGTATATGGTTGAGTATTTTGTCGCGTAACGTTTTGTCCGTTCCCTCCGAAGAAGAAATAATAAAACGGGTATGTTCTTCGATATGCAAAGCGTGGTCGTCAATGTCCAGCACTTCCGCTTTGTCAATATCCAAGTTTTCTTTTTCGGCGCGCGCAATATGCAGACTTACGGTATCCTGTGCGTTATCCCAGTTGCCGAAACCCATGAGCGACAATATCTTTGCCTTTGCGCTTTGCGAGAGTTTGCCGTCCTTGTCGGTCAACACACCTGCGTTTAAAAGGTCAAAGAGCATTGTACGCCGCGTTGCAGGCGTGTCTGTTAGTTCGTTTTCCGTTTCGAACACTACGTCGTCCGAACCTATGTCGCTTGAGGAAAAATAGAATACCTCTGCACTGTTTCCTTCGCACATTCTGCAAAGTTTAGAATAAGAGACAAACTGCTTGTACAAACGCAGAATATATTTTGCTATGTTTTTTATCGAAGTTTTTACGCTGTCGATACTGCTTGCCAAACGTATATCGTCCTGTTCGGCAATAAGTTGTAAAGCAACGCCGCTTGTAACGGTTGTAGGAGTACTGCTGTTACGGGCAAATTCCGACACGCCAGATACCGTAACGAATTCCGCAAGCAGTTTGTTTTCTTCATCGGCAAAATCTGCCGGTACTTTGCCGTTATCCATAAGTTCGGGTTTTTCCGCGCCTTGACGGTAAACGAGAATTTTGCCCGGAGACAAGCCTTCTTCTTCTAAACTGTCGGTATCGACAGAGCCGTTTTCGACCGTTAAAACGCCCATAGACAGTCTGTTTAAAAATTCGTGTTTACGGCACTTTACGGCGTTATAAGCGCGCTGTACGGGTATTACGCGTTCGACAACGCTTCCGCCCCAAAAACAGCCTGCCTGTTCGGAAGAAGTCTGACGTATAAACGGATATGTCCTTTGCCCGTCCGAGCCTGTTTTGTAAGGTAAATCTCCCGTATAAAGGAGCGCGTTTCCTGCAACGATTTCCAGTTTACCCAGCGGATACTCCCTATTCGGTTTTGTATAGCGTTCTATAACGAGAACTTGGTCGGATTTGGTTTCCTGCGTTATAGACGGCACCAGAGAGTTGTACCCGAGCCCGCCAACTCCGCCAACGGAATCCATTGCAAACACTTTGACGGTTTCGCCTTTTAAATCTACGTTCCATAAGTCCTTGACGTATTTGACGGGATAAACCTTTGCGTGTATCAAAGAGGAACACTCATCGATACTCTGCGCAACGTTAGAGTCGGGATAAATTTCAAACGGCGAGCAAACGGTAATATCCACGTCGTTAATGTCGGCGTTCCAACTTATTTTGTAAAAAGACGTTCCGCACACTTCGCTCCACAAAGTCGCTTTGCTTATTGCCTCGTCAAGACGGGTTTTATCCCGCGCGCTGTTTAAAATTTTTGTTGAAAGTTTTGCGGAATTTACGTCCTTGTCGCTGTTGGAAAAGGGACGCACAACGGGCTTGGGGCGGACGCGGTTAAGACGGGCAAGGCGCGTTTCCACAATGGGCGCGATATGGTTGAACACCTGTTTTTCCTGCCAAAAATAATATTTGTCCTCCTGCTCGATTGCACCGCGCGAAGATATGCCGCAATACTGGTTACCCATTACGAAATTCATATTGAGCTGCCACGACAGTTCGTAAGGGCGGCGTTGTTTTTGCCGCTCGGCAAAGTCTGCGCGCACGTCTTTTACGACGTATTTTGGCGTAAGTTGTCGTTATTTGCCGTATTTTGCACTATTTTACCGTTTGTTGCCGACTTTTGCCGTTGATTGTCGGTTTTTGCAACAATTTGCGGATTGTTGTCGATTTTTGTCTGTTTTGACATTAGCCGTTACTCCTTTTTTCTTCCTGTTTGCGTTTTATGGTATTTTGCGGACTTTTGGGCGCGCGGCTTTTGTTAAGTTCGTCTGCTAAGCGTTCGCAGCAGGCTTTGCAAAGAAAGCACTTGCCGAACGCGCCTTTTGTTTCAAAATAATATGCGGCTTCGTTTTTACAGTTTTTTATGTCGCATTTGGTTTTTGCCGTTGTTGTTAAAATCATATTTTCCTCCTGTTATTCGATTTGTCTGCCGTCGTCAAATTCCGTATCGGCGTTTTTAAGTAAAGCAATCAGCCGCAGTTTTTCGGCGCGCAGTTGCTCGTCCGTCATATCGGCAACGTTAAGATTACCGCTGTCCGATTCTAAAAGTACCCTTATAGCGTTTAAGTCGGGCAATGCGCGTTTGGTTACAACGCGGCTTTTTACAAGAATTTTCTGCCCGTCCACCACGTTATATTCTTCGGTTTTTTCCTTGTAGGCAAAGCCTTTGGCCTTTTTGAGCAGTACCGAGACAAGCAGTTGTTTATACTCCGTCATAGCCTACCTCTTTTTAACTTTCGGTATAATTTTTCCTTGTCTGCTTCCACCCAAGTTTTGACGGGTTTTTCGACTTTTTCCGTAAGGCTTACTATGTAATAACGTAGTTCGTCCATAGCGTGGTCATCGCGTTTTACGGGCGAGTCGTTATCGCCCCAAAAGTAACTTTTAAATTCTCTTATCATATTTACGCAGTTAGAGAAAACAAACAATTTAGGTTTACCGTTAAGCGGTTTTAGAAGCGATTTGACTTTGTTTATACCCACATACAGGTTTTTGTTTACGCGGGCGTTGGAATTTGTCCGTTTTCCAGTTAAGCAATGTGCTTATCTCTTTGATTTTTGCCGCGTGGTACGCTATGTCGCGCCCTGCTTGGTAATGCTCTGCCACAACGTACACGTTTCCGTCAAAATCACGTGCGTACCAGTGGCAGGAAAGCGGATTGTTAAGCCCCGGATCGATTGACAGCGTATCCTGCCATTCCGCAGGAACGTCAAAAGGCGGAATAACGTTTAGGTCGCTGAACTCGCCGTAAACAAGTCCGCAAGATGAAGCAAAATGCCCGTAACGCCGCGAATCCAACATATCCGCGCTCATACTTTTTGACATTGCATCCACTTCGTCGGCGGACAAATACGGGTTATCCGCCCATTCCATAAACTCGCACCATACTTCCCTGTCGTTATGCGAATTTAAATATATTTCGTCGTATACCCACGTCAAGCCTTTTAGCGGAGTCATCGTACCGAAGATATGCCCTCTTCTGTCGAGAATACGCATTTTACATTCGTCGTAAATATCCTTGGGCGGTTCTTCGTCAAACCACACAAAATCAAGACTGGTACCTTGAAACTTGTCGCGTCCCGCTTCGCAGCTTTTAAAGCCTATTTTTGATTTGCCGCCGAAAACGTTTTTGATTACTATGCAGTCTATTACTCCGTACTCGGGGCTCGATTTACTGCCTGTCGACATTACGATTTCCTCTATCCAGTTTTTGTCGAGATAGTTCATTATCTTCTGCTGAGCTACTTCGCGCTGTACCTGCTGAGACAGCGATACCACCCAACAGTTTACGTTGGATTTGTTTTTGCGGTAAGGGTGTATACCGCGGGCAAGCCAGACCGTTTCCACCGCGCCGCATTCGGTTTTTCCGCTGCGGTTGCCGCCGAATACCCAGCGGTTACGTTTCAGACATTTGTGAAACGCCATTTGTTTAAGATGTACCTTGCCCTTGTTGTAGCGCGCTAGCGGGCATACGCTCCGCCGATACTGTTCGCGCTCGATTGAATGTATTTGCTGTAAAATTTCTTTCATTTATTTTCCTATCTCCGTAAATTTTCACTTTTTAAACGGGTTTATTTGAACGTATACAAATTGAGAACCGATTAAATTGCGAGCGACTTTATCCGCCCTCAAAATACATAACTCGGCAAAATGCGATTGACGCCCAGTGATACAATTGCAATTACCATTTTGAGCGAGGCGGTTATGAAACAAAGTTGTCAATGCAATTCAGGTAATAAGCATAATTTTAAAACAGCGGTTATTTTAATAATCACGGCAGTTATATGCTGTATGATTTTACTGTCATTGACGGCATCTTTGATTTTTATACCGAAAGCGCAAGCCGAAACGGTATGCAAATGGGCAAGAATAGTTTCGGAAAACGTGCCCTTGTATGCCGACGAAAGTTGCAACAAAACGGTTTTTCTGCTGGAAAAATCTTACTATGTAGAGATATTAGAAGAATTGGACAAAACCTATCTTGTTGCGGTAATGCAAAACGAAGCGGGTTTTCCGCAAATTGTAGGATATGTACGCAAAATAGAATCGGAAAGATGCACTGTCGCGCCTTTGACGCCCTATTATCCTACGGTAAAACTGCTTGTAACCGCCGATTCCGCACAATTAAAACTTTCGCCGCTTCCCTCTGCCGAAAACGTCATTGCCGCAATAAACACTCAAAGCCTGAGTTATTACGGCAAAGTGAACAATTACGGCATAACTTGGTACTATGTGTATTACGGCGGAAAATTCGGATACGTTGAAAGCGATTCTGTGTCCGCTCCGCAGATTTCACTGCATCCTACACCCATAGAAAAGGATAAGCCGACAATAAAGCCGCAAGAGCCCGAAACGCCTGACGGCGAAGATAACGAAAAGGGGTTTTCGCCTGCTTCGGAAATACTGCTTATCGTTTTTGTGGCGCTGCTGGCAGTCGGATTGACTTTGGCATTGTTCTTGCCCGGCAACGTAGGGAAAAAACAATCTGTTTTCGATACTGATATTTAGGCGCAAACGCAGGGCTTAAACAAGTATTGTGGCGTATCTTTGCGACTTATCGAAATTTACATTTTTTTGCGGGTTTTCGGTCTGAAATCTGACGGTTTGTTGTCCGTTTACAAATCCATATCGCTGAAATTGTCTTTAAACCACTTTTCGTCATAACCCAAACTTGTCAAAGCGTTTTTAAGATGAGTTCTTGCCTCCCATAGCTTTCGGTATAACGTAGACTTGGATTTTTTGAACCTTGCGCAAAGCGAAGGAATGTCGCTCTTCTTAAAATATACCGTTACCAGCAAAGCGCAGTACGGCTTGGGCATAATTTTGAGTGCCTCGACAAGCGACTGCCAAAACAAACGGCACTTGTCGCGTAATTGCGCGCGCTCGGACATAAGTCTTATCTGCCCCATTGTGCCGTCTTTGTAATTCAGTACGGCGTAACTTGTAAGCGCTATTTGTTTGATTTCCAACGACAGAGATTTGTCGCAGTATTTTATTCTGTTTGCCGAACGCAACATTATCAGTTCGTAATTCATTACCATCTCCTTTTTTTAATTTTAGAACATTCGTTCGATTTGAAACCGCGATAATTATAGCACAGGAAATATGACAACAGTCTGTCAGTTTTTAAGTTTTTTCTCAAAAATTATTATAAAAACAAAAATTTTTTTGACTGAAAATATAATAAATTTAGATAAACGGATAAAAACGGATAAAAATATTATATTGAATATTTGCGTGATTGTACTTTGCTAATTTGTTTTGCCGTCCGATACTGCGAAACAGTAAATAACTGCGCTAATCGGGTATCGTTATATTTCGTCAGTCTTTGTTCCGACTGCTATATCAAACTAAAAAAATCTGTAAACAAAAACATAACCTCCTGCGTGATGAGATGTATTAGAGTTATTAAATGTGTTAAATTGTACTTTCATTGCCGTAATACTTTGGTTGTTTATCGTTTGCAAGCGGTTTTCACAAACAATCTTATTGAAAAACAGCAATTTTTTAAGCAGTTTCCCGCAGTACTTGCGATGAGTATGCGGACGCGCTCTTGCATACCCCTTAATCATAACCGCCTGTATATTTTGTTGCGCTAGAATGCAACTGAATAAAACAATCCGCTTCACTGACACTATTGTTGATTTCCGCTCTACTAAAACCGCGCGAATACCCGTTGGAGACAAAATTATAACTTACCGATTGCATAACTGCTCTTTTATGTATAAATACTCAACTTAATTAGGCTACAGACAAAATGTAATTAAAGCAAAAGCGGAAATGTACCGCAAATTGTTGAAAAAAGCCGTTTTTTTTGATATACTGTATAATTGTAATATAATGCAGAGTTTATCTCAAGTTTGCTTACGTGCAAAACGTATTACGCTACGACAACAGAAAATAAGTCGATTTAACAAAAGACATTTATTTCCGTTGCGTTCGGGCATTAACAACTAACAACTGTTTTGTTAAGTTCAAAATTTTATGTTTTGCCTAACAAGTGCTTGTTTGCAAGAAAGACTGCATTATATTTAAGCGGCAAATATCACTTTGGTTTGCCGTGCTAATCAAGTTACGGACAATAATTTGATTACAAAACACTTAAATTCAGTAAAACACAAAGAAAAAATTTTTCGGGGTACTTATGAAAAAAACATTTGGAATTATAATTTGTATGGCAATAATTGTCGCGTGCTTAGTACCGGCGTGCGCGTTTGCCGCAGAACACAGCGAAACGGCAAGCGTACATTTGATTAACCCTGCCGCTATTGCCGTAGCAGGCGATTACCTTTATGTCGCCGATAACATAGAGCAGAACCGCGCGGTAATTCTCCGATTCAATACTACCGACTACGCGCAGTCGGGAACTTTTGAATTGCAGGCTAATATTACTAACTTATCGACAAACGGCAGCGACGCATTGTATGCCGTATGCGGAAACAAAGTTTACGAATTGAAAATAAACGTCGACAATCAGTTGGAAAATGCTAAAACGCACGAGTTTGACGAAACGGTAGTCGACTTTGCCGAAGGCGTATTTACGACTGCCGACGCGCAATATGCGCTTACTAACAGCGGATTGTTAAGATTTGCGCAGGGCATAGACGAAAGATTTAACAGCGTTGCACAATTTAACAAGGGTATTTCGAGCATTGACTGTCTTAGCATAAACGGCATTTACAGTTTAACGACAGACCAAAGCGCACCTGTTAAATACTACGGAACTACCGGAACTACTCCTGCAGTTACGTTTACTATGACAGCAGGTTTTGTTCCGCTCGGACTGTTTAACTGGAACAACTCCGTTGCAATGTACAGCGCAAACAGTTTGTATTTCTTTGTAGAGAACCCGACAAATTCCTACCAAGGTCAACCGCTGTTTACCGATATTTACGGCGACGGCTGCGCTATCCAAGACGTTGCGGCGACAAACGATACGTTGTATATCTTGAACAGTCAAAAGAAAATCGACGTCTTTAAACAAGCCGACGGTAAATTCGACCCCGAAAACAAAACTACTATCGGTACCGACATCGTAAATTTGGAGATTCCTACCGCCTACACAAGTTACACTCTTGTACGCGCAAAGGGCTACCCCGCTAACATAATATACAAGTCAACCTCCGAAAACAGCGTTGAGGGCATTATTACAAACGCCACCGAATATATCATACTCGGTTACGATAACGACGCTCAAAGCCGCTACTATTTGGTTTATGTCGACGGAAAATTAGGCTGGGTAAAAAAGAGCGACGGCGCGCATACTGTTGAAGACGACGTTGCTAACGGCAAGTTAGAAAAAATAAACAACAATATCGGCACAGAAACGGTTGGATACGTTGCAAAGTTCATCTCTTTAAACGGAGTATTTATTTCCGTATTACCCCACAGTTCTGCGGAAAGAATCAGCCTTTCGCAAACTGCCGATAATATGATTGAAGTAAAAGTATTGCAAAGATTTACCGAGCAGACGGGAGATACCGTTAAAGAATGGTACTATATCTCTTACGGCGACGGTAAAACGGGTTTTGCAGAAAGCAAAACGATAGGCAAATTCCACGCCGTAAGTTCTGACGAAGAAATACCCGAGTCTCTTGGCGTATATAAAATAAATTCCAGTTTGTTTGAAGCCGTTAAACTGTACGCATCTGCGCAAATGACGGAATACGAAGTTGTTTATGACGCTAACGACAATCCTTTGAAACTTTACTCGGGTAACAGAGTTACGGTTATCAAACACGATGAAGAGAAAAACGCTTCGTTCGTTTTGGTAATGCACAATGACGGAAGTAAAGATTACGGCTGGATATCGACAGAGCGGCTAATCGGTATACATCAAATTACCACCAACGCTATTGTAGGACTCTCATTGTTGGCATTTGCTATAGCTATTACGACAGTATTGTTGGTAGTATTTTTGAGACGCAGAAAACGTATTAAATCTAACGTTGAATAACGGTACCGTTAAGTACGGATAATTTTAACGGTAAAAAACTACTTACATATCAAATAATAATCGACAAAAAAATTGACTTCGCTTAACGGCAACGCAGAGTTATGAATACTTAAAAATACTGAATTAGTACTTGTTCCCGAACTCGCAATGCTCGGTTTTAATATTGGAAACGTTGATTTACAATTTTTCTTGCGGAAACGACAAAAAAATTGTCATTGCTTAACGGCAAAGCAGAGTTTGGGGAACTTAAAAATAAAGGCTTGACACTTGTTCCTACGCTCGCAATGTTCGACTTTAAGATTGCGGACAATGATAAATAATTTTTGTTGAGAAAACCGACAATAAAAATTTAATTTACAGCATTTAAATAATTTCTATTAAAAAGGACGACAATGCAAAACCGCCGTAAACTATTTGTTACGGCGGTATTATATTTTACTGAAATTTATTTTTTACAGTTCTTTTACAGCAAGCGTATTGTCATCCGCCACTACGGATATTTTGCTTACGGATACTTCGTAAGCCGTACGGGTAACAACCGTTTCGTCGGGAAGTTTCTTTTGGTAATTTCGCGACTGCGCGCGCCCTACGATGTTGACGTGTTCGCCGACTGCCAGATTGCTGGCAAAACGCGCGTTACGTCCCCAAACTATGCAAGGGATATAGTCGCTCTTGTTATACTGACGGTTTACGGCAATGAGTAAATCGCAAATCTCGCGGTTAAAAGGCGTTGTACGGTAAACGGGCGGTTTGCAAATATAACCGGACAATTCCATAGTGTTGGGGTTTGCCGTTTCGTCGTAATCGAATACGTCGCGTACAAATACCGTAAGCATAAGTTTACTGCGTTCGCCCACGGTTTTGTTATAACTGCGGAATTGTCCTTTTATCGTAAGATATGCACCGTCCGTAAAGCGGTCTCCCAACAAATGTTCCGAAACGGAAATAGGTAACAAATCGTCCATACCCGAAAGACGTTTAACCGAAAGCGTTACTTCGTAAAATTTTTCGCCGAATACTTCGTGCGAAAATGCAGGTTCTCCTACTACCATTCCCGATAACGTAACAACGTTGTTGCTGAAATTAGTGTTCATAAAATTTATCTCCCTTCTGTATTTTTTCGGCAGTACTGCCGAATGATTAGCGTATTTTTGAGTGTCCGACGCAGTGTTACAAAACAAAGCGCCTTGTGTACCGTTAAAATTTTTAC
>Ga0137307_100886_pt1 | contig 32308 bp, 28 predicted proteins | sample NAcewD2O_March_2_FD_97180 | JGI IMG/M metagenome (GOLD analysis project Ga0137307, IMG submission 97180) | Mouse cecal microbial communities from Vienna, Austria - N-Acetylglucosamine amended D2O_March | ecosystem: Host-associated > Mammals > Digestive system > Large intestine > Cecum | place... | reverse complement strand
CCGCTGGATTTTTCCGCGGTGCCTCTCCACTGGCACAACGACATGGAAATTATCTATATTAAGAAGGGGCAGGGACAGGTCACTCTGGATTTGTTTCCGGTTCCGGTGAAGGAGGGGGATATTGTGGTGGTTCCGCCGGGGCAGCTTCATGCCATCGAACAGCGGGAGGATTTTTCCATGGAGTACGAAAATATCATTTTCAGGCTGGATATGCTGATGGCCTCCCAGGGCGACGCATGTACGGAAAAATTTTTCCAGCCTCTGGTGCAGGGGCAGCTTTTATTTCCAAATTATTTTCCCCCGGATTCCAGCCTGTATCCTGCCCTGGCCCGGTGTCTGAATACCATGGATGAAATCTGTAAGACTTTCAGCCAGGGATATCAGCTTGCCATCAAGGGACAGTTGTTTTCTCTCTTTTATACCCTGTTTTCTTCCTCGTCTTCTCCCCCTCCCCGCAGGAAGCACAAGTCGCTGGACCGTCTGAAGGATATCCTGAAGTACGTGGAAACCGGCTACAGTGAGAAGATTTCCATTGAGGACGCCGCCGGTATCTGCGGGTTCAGCCAGTCCCATTTTATGAAATTTTTCAAATCCAGCATGGGTATTTCTTTCACCGATTACCTGAATGATTACAGGCTGACCATGGCGGCCAGACTGCTGATTTCTTCCTCGGACTCCGTTGCCAGTATCGCCGCTGAGACAGGATTTGAGAATCTTTCTTATTTCAATCGGGTGTTTAAGCGAAAATACGGATGTACCCCTACCGGTTACCGGGCAGGCTGAACGGTTACCGAACTGTTACATTTTATCTTCTCCGATTCGCTATTCCGTATTGACAAATTTTTATCAAAGTTATATATTAAAAGTATCAGAAAACACCAATATTACATATTTTTTAGGAGGTTTTTACCCATGAACAATTTAAAATTGGACGTAGCGGATCAGATTGCAGTTTTAACCATCAGCAGACCTGGAGCATTAAATGCTCTGAACAGCGAAACACTGGACGAACTGAATGTTGCTCTGAGCGAAATCGAAGCAAGAGATGACGTTAAGGTTGTAATCCTGACCGGCGGCCCGGACAAAAAGGACAATCCTTACAAATCTTTCGTAGCAGGGGCTGACATTGCGGAAATGGTAAACTTCTCTGCTGCTGAAGCACGTGCGTTCGGTATGAGAGCTGCTGAGCCTTTCTTCAAACTGATGAACATGCGTCAGGTTACCATCGCTGCTGTAAACGGATTTGCTCTGGGCGGCGGATGTGAAATCGCAATGGCATGTGATATTCGTATCGCTGCTGAAAACGCTACTTTCGCTCAGCCGGAAACCGGTCTTGGCATTATCCCCGGATTCGGCGGAACCCAGAGACTTGCACGTCTGGTTGGCATGGGCCGCGCAAAAGAGCTTATCTTCACCTGCGATAACATTGACGCTGCAGAAGCATACAGAATCGGCCTTGTAAATAAGGTTGTTGCAAAAGAGGAATTAATGGATACCGCTAAGAAGATGGCTTCTAAGATTATTTCCAAGGGAAGCTACGCTGTTTCCATCGCAAAAGCTGCAATCAACAACGGATATGATATGGATATTAAGAATGCGGTTGAAATGGAAGCAAACCTGTTCGGTATCACCTGCTCTACCCATGACAAGACAGAAGGCATGACTGCTTTCCTTGAGAGAAGAGCTGCAGATCTGACAGATTTCTAAGGAAACGCTGATTCACATCTTATAGGAAAGATACTTTTACGCTTTAGCGTGACAAGGTCTTTCCTATAAGAGAACAAAGCCCTCCTGCCGGCTGCACAGCCAGCCCGGAGGGCTTTTATTTCAGCCTCAGTTCCATTGGCGTATATCGAATTCCATGAAAAACTTTTTCCATATCAGTATCTGTAAATCCCATGGCATGGTAAAAAGGGACGCCATAGGGCGAAGCGTTTAATCTGATTTTTTCTTTTCCCTGCTGTCCCAACTCAGAAATTACTTTCAGGAACAGTTGCGTTGCAATCCCTTTTCTCTGATATTTCTCATCTACAAATACACAGGATACATGATTATCTGCTGATATGGATAACACACCCACTATTCTTCTGTCGTCAAACGCTCCATACATCGTCTGCAAACCGTTCAGAAATTTATCCCTGAAATTCTGCCCCACTACAAATTGCCCATAAAAATAATCAATGCCTTCCTCTGTATAGTCAGACGCAACAAATTGCTGAAACACATTCCAGATTAACGTAAATGCCTCGTCCAGTTCTTCATCATAAACTTTGCGTATCAGGTATTTATCTGTTTCATTCATATCGTTCTCCCTTTACAACATTCAATCCTGCTCTTTCTGTTCCTCCACCTTCAAAACCATCGTAATAAGAAAGGAAACTGCAAATCCAGCCAGACAGCTCACCACATACATCCCAAAGCCCTCCCCGTAAAATACCGGGAAGGTCACAAGGCTTGGAAAGGCAAAGGACATGGCATGGGCGCCGGAAAATCCGGCCAGCGCTCCGCCAATCCCGCCGCCCACACAGACGCCAATCATAGGCTTTTTCCGGGGCAGGCTCACCCCGAACAGCGCGGGCTCCGTAATTCCAAATAATGCAGACAGCATGGCGGAACCGCAAATGGACTGAAAGGCTCTGTCCTTACTTTTCAAAAGCACCGCAAATACTGCTCCTGCCTGGGAAAATGCTGCCGGCCCCATCAGGGCCAGCACCGTATCGGAGCCGTTTACCATAATATTATTCATGGCAATCAGGATAAAACTCCACTGAAATCCGAAAATTACCATGGGCTGGGTAAAGGCTCCCAGAAATATTCCCGCCGCTATGGGAGACAGGGTATAAACATGCTCATACCCGACCGCCAGCACATCTCCAATTACCGCGCCAAGGGGCCCGAACAGGGAAAGCGTCACCAGGCTCACCAGCAATATGGACACCAGAGGCACCACAAATCCCTTTATCATCTCCGGAATAATCCTGTTCAGGAATTTTTCCACATAATGCAAAAGCCCCACTGCCAGAATAATGGGAATTACACTGGAATGATATGTAACGCCCCGCAGAGGCAGCCCCAGGAAATGAATGGTATGGCCTGGCTCCAATGCTGCGGTAAGAGAAGGATACAGTAAAATACCTGCAATCACCACAGCAGTAAACTGATTTGCACCGAACTTTGCGGCAGCGGTAAAAGCCAGCAGAACAGGCAGAAAGTAAAACAGACCGTCCGCCATGGCGTTCAGTACAAGATACGTTTCGCTCTCCGTCCCAGTCAATCCTGCGGCTGTCAGAATTGCCAGCACACCCTTTAAAATTCCCGCCGCAGTCATCAGATTTACAATGGGCAGAAAGATTCCTGCCACTCCGTCAATCAGAACTGATGCCACTGATTTCTTCTTTTTTCCTTCCATTTTGTCCTCCCGTTACAGGATTTCTCCCAGTGTTTCAATGTCTTCCTCTGTGGTGGACCAGCCGGTCACCAGCCTTACCACCGTATGGGTATCGTCCGCCTGTTCCCAGAAACTGACAGATACCTGTTCCTTCAGCTTCTTAAGCCTGCTGTTCTCCAGAATAATAAACTGTTGATTGGTGGGGGATTCCAGGTAAAATACGCAGCCCTTTTCTCTTAACTGCTTTTTCAGAAGCTCCGCCATCTCAATCACATGACGGCTGATTTCAAAATACAGATTGTCTGTAAATAAAGCGTCAAACTGAATGCCCAACAGGCGTCCCTTTGCCAGGAGCGCTCCGTGCTGTTTCATAATGGTCAGAAAATGTCCGGGCGCATTGCCATGAGGAAAGACCACCGCTTCTGCGCAGAGCGCTCCTGTTTTTGTTCCGCCAATGTAAAATACATCGCAAATCCGGGCGATATCTTCCAGCGTCATATCGCTTTCCCGGCTCATAAGCCCATAACCCAGACGGGCCCCGTCCAGATACAGGGGAATGTGATATGTCCGGCAGATTTCCCGTATGTCTTCCAGCTCTTTTTTCCTGTAAAGAGTTCCGTATTCCGTGGGGTGGGACAGATATACCATTCCCGGAAAAACCATATGCTCATGATTCTCATCCTGATAAAATTTTTCCAGATAACTTTTCAGTTCCTCCGGATTGATTTTTCCCCGATGAGCCGGCAGGGTCAGCACCTTATGACCGGAATATTCCAGGGCTCCCGCCTCATGAACACTGATATGGCCGCTCTCAGCCGCCAGAACTCCTTCGTAACTGCGGAGCATGGATGAAATTACCACTACATTCGTCTGAGTTCCGCCCGTCAGAAAATAAATATCGGCATCCGGAGCGCCGCAGGCCTTTCTGATTTTCTCACAGGCACGTTTGCAGTATGGGTCCGTCCCGTAGCCGGACAGAGGTTCCGAATTGGTTTCCGCCAGTTTTTGCAGAATACGGGGATGGGCTCCCGCGATATAATCGCTTTCAAAAGAAATCATGATTTCCTCCTGTAATGAATATAAAATAAAATTTTCTATGACTTGCATAATGATTCCCTGCCTGTTATGATATAGTGCAACAGGGAGGTTTCGATTATGAATAAAACAATTGGATTTATCGGAGGCGGAAATATGGCCGGCGCCATCATCGGAGGTATCCTGAATTCCGGCCTCACCACAAAAGACCATATCATTGCCACTGCCAGAACAGAACGCACCCTGCAATCTCTGCAGGAACGTTTTCAGATTCGCACTTCCAGGAGTAACCCGGAAGCTGCCAGCCAGTCGGACATCCTCTTTCTGGCTGTCAAACCCCATCTGTTCCCGGAGGTCATTGCGGAAATCAGAGACAGCGTCCCGGAACAGGCCATTCTGGTGTCCATTGCCGCAGGACAGTCCATACAGGCCATAGAGGGCTTTTTCGGAAAAGAAATCAGGCTTGTCCGGGCCATGCCCAACACCCCCGCTCTGGTGGGAGAAGCCATGAGCGCCCTCTGCTGCAACGAACATGTATCGGAAACAGAGCTTTCTGAAATAACATCCATTTTCGACAGCTTTGGCATCTGCGAAACCGTTCCGGAGTCCCTGATGGATACGGTAGTGGGTGTGTCCGGTTCTTCCCCGGCCTATGTGTTTCTGTTCCTGGAAGCCATGGCAGACGCGGCTGTCGCCGACGGGATGCCCCGGTCTCAGGCTTATAAATTTGCAGCCCAGGCAGTCCTTGGCGCCGCAAAAATGGTTCTGGAAACAGGTTCTCATCCAGGACTTCTGAAAGACGCTGTCTGCTCCCCCGGAGGCACCACCATAGAAGCGGTGGCCGCACTGGAAAGCCAGGGTCTGCGCAGCGCAGTTATAAAGGCGCAGCGGGCCTGTGTGGAGAAATCCAGAGAAATGGATAAAAAAGCGGGCAGGTCCGCTTCAACTCCCTGAATCCCTCATTCCTGAGGGGCGCTGGACATCCTGTGGATGTCCGTTCAGCGCGGACCGAAGCGGAGCGTAGACCTGGGCGCTTTGCCGCGCGCGAGCGGATTGCCTGGCAATAAACTTCATCTCCGCGAGCTGCGCATCCCGCCCGGAGGGCTTTCTCTTATAGGAAATCTATATACTTTAGCACTTCTCAGTAACACGGTATTTTCTGTAAGAGAACAAACTACAGGATTAAAAAAGCGCAGAGCAACTCCAAATCCGCCTCGGTAATATCCGGCTGCACCGGATACTGTATCATACAGCCCCGCAGCTTCATTCCGTGGATTCCTTCTCCTTTCACCCGGTTTCCTGCCAGGAAAAATGCGGTTGCCCCTTCTCCTTCCCTTATCTTCTGTTTTTCCTGAAGCTGCTCCCTGGTGTAAAATTCCAGGGAAGCATCTTCACATTCGTATTCCACCGCCAGATTCCGCATTCCAGGAGGACAGATTTCCTTCAGATGATTCAAAAACATCTGATACTCTTTCTCGTCAGACAGAATTCCCTGTGCTTTCATTTCATCGCATTTTTCCTTTGCCTTTGTCCAGCCGTCCACCAGTTTTATATGGTTGATATAATATGTAATTTCCCGCTCCTGATAAGCAGTCGCTCCATGTTCCTGTCTGCAGGGAATTTGCACGGTAAAGGTCTCTTTTCTGCCGGTCTGTCTTCCGATTTTCCGTTTCATCTTGCGTTTTACCGGCACATGGTAATGGCGTTTCTCTTCCAGAAATTCCAAATCTGCCAGCTCCTGTCCGGAGAAAGGGATTTTCTCATATTCCCCTTCCAGCTCCAGGGCGGTGCACTGTATTCCGGACAGTTTCCTGGTTTCCAGAAATCCAAAAGACATGTTCCGGGACAGAAAATAATACAAAAGCATCCTTCCCTCCAGATTGTAATCTGCCAGCGCTCCGCTGTTTCCGGACTGGACATGATATTCTTTTCCGGCCACCCGAATCCCCCGAATAACCTCCATCACACATTCCTCCTGCAATTCCAGGCCCGTCAGCAGTTCTTCCCGTTTCGTCAGCGTGCCCCGCACACGTTTCTGTTCCAGCTTTCTGTATCTTTCCTGCTGTTCTTCCGTATCTGTTCCTTCTGAAAAAAAAAAAAACATCAGAGGCTCCCCGTTCCTGCATACTCCTGCCGCCAGCACCGGAATTCCCGCCACTTCCATTTCCGCTCCTGACATCAGTGTTTCCTCAAATGCAGGCATGCAGGAACGTATCTCCTGTATATTCATAATTATGACTCCTTTCCCGGAAATATTTTGCAACAGTTCTGTTGCCCATTATCTTTGCCAATCATTACCTGTTTACCACAGAAAAATTATTTTTCATCCGTACTGCCTCAAAGTTCTGATGTCCGATTCCAACCACCCTTGCCATTGTTCCGCCTCATTTCCGTCACTTTTCTTTTCAGTATACCGGATTATCCCAAAAAACACAATCTTTTCCCCTCCGGACAGAAAAGTAACGTATTTTCTCACTTTCTCTGGTAAAATTTTGTAGCTTTATCCATTGCCATCAAAAGGATTTCTCCTTATAATAAGGTTATCTTGTTTCATCTGGAAATTTTGATTGTTATGAAATAATAATTTTTTATGGAAAGGAGCTTATATATTATGTGGGCTTATGAAAGTGTGTTTTACCAGATTTATCCTCTGGGATTTTGCGGTGCTCCCTTTGAAAACGACGGAGTGGCAGAACATCGTATTTTAAAGGTCGCAGACTGGATTCCCCATCTGGAAAAGCTGGGCGTCAACGCCATCTATTTTTCTCCGCTGTTTGAATCGGACACCCACGGCTACAACGCCAGGGATTACCGGAAAGTGGACGTGCGCCTGGGCACCAATGAAGATTTTAAGGAGATCTGCGACGCCCTTCACAAGGCAGGAATTCGCGTGGTGCTGGACGGCGTGTTTAACCATGCGGGCCGGGGATTTTTTGCATTCCAGGATGTGCTGAAAAACCGGGAAAATTCTCGTTACAAAGACTGGTTCCATATTGATTTCCACGGTAATTCCAACTACAATGACGGATTGTGGTACGAAGGCTGGGAAGGCAATTACGATCTGGTAAAATTAAATCTCAGAAATGAGGAAGTGATTCAGTATCTGCTGGAAAGCGTCAGCCAGTGGGTAAAGGAATGGGACATTGACGGACTGCGCCTGGATGTGGCTTACTGTCTGGACCATGATTTTGTACGGAGACTGCGGGGACACTGCGACAGCCTGAAAGAAGACTTTTTCCTGGTAGGAGAAATGCTTCACGGAGATTACAATCAGCTTGTCAATGACTCCATGCTCCACTCTGCCACCAATTACGAGTGCTACAAAGGACTGCACTCCAGCTTCAATTCCATGAATATGTTTGAAATCAACCACTCTCTGCTGCGGCAGTTCGGACCGGAAAACTGGACCCTTTACCGGGGAAAACATCTTCTGAGTTTTGTGGACAACCATGATGTTTCCAGAATTGCCACCATTCTGGGAAATAAATCTCATCTGCCCCTGATTTATGCACTGTGCTTCGGTATGCCGGGCATTCCCTGTGTGTACTATGGCAGTGAATGGGGTGCGGAGGGAGACAAGAAAAACGGAGACCCCTCTCTGCGTCCCTCTTTCGAGAAACCGGACTGGAATGCACTGACCGACTGGATTGCAAAGCTGGCTGCTGCCAAAAAAGAATCCGACGCTCTGAATTACGGAGATTTCAAATCCGTGGTGCTGACCAACAAACAGTGTATTTTTGAGCGGAAAACAGATACGGAACGGGTACTGGTTGCCATCAATGCAGACAGCGAGCCTTACACAGCCCACTTTGACGCAGGCTGCGGCATGGCAGAAGATCTGATTACCGGACAGCCCCATGATTTCGGCGGCGGAAGTGAACTTCCTCCTTACAGCGCTTATTTCTGGAAATGTGAGAAATAAAAAAGAATGCGCACAGCGCATTCTTTTTTATTGCCTGCGAGAATAAACTTCATCTCCGCAAACTGCGCATAATTACTTTTCCCCGTAATGTGAACGTCATTGAGCAATTTCAATCTGTCCATGGCTGATACGATAAACCAGCCTGTTTTTACGTTTTTCATCCATGCGTATCGTAATTCTTCCATATTTTCCCAATCTGGTTAAACCAGCTCTGAGGAAGTATCAACCCGAAAATCATTCCCAGTACAATGGCTCCGGCAATTTTAAACGTTTCAATTCCCTTTGCCATACACTGCTCCAAATCGTTCATAATCAGATAATATGACGTATAATAGATACCTGCTCCGGGAACCAGGGTGAAGATTCCTGTTACCAGAAAAACGGTACCGGGCATTTTCCGGATTGCCGACAGCAGCCTTGCCACCAGAGTCAGTACCAGAGTCGCCCACATGGAAGCAATCGTTATTCCTGTGTCATGGGAGACGCAAAAAAGATATACCATCCAGCCAATGGCCCCGTTCACTGCACAGAGCAGGTATTCCGACCGGGGTACATGAAACAATACTGCAAATGCCATGGTTGCAGCCATGGATACCAGAATCTGATCCATCACATTCCCCTCCTGTTCCATTTTTTCAAAAGTTCCGGTTGTCTCACAGCGCCAGCGTCCCTCCCCACAAAAGATGAAATACCTTGATGGCGCCGCCTACTCCAATGGCAATACACATGCCCGTCAGCAGCGCGTCAATCATGCGGATACTTCCCGACAGATAATCTCCGCTGAACAAATCCCGGATTCCGGTGGTCAGGGCCACGCCCGGCACCAGCGGAATAATTCCGCCGATAATAATCTTATCTGATAAAATTCCTGCTCCCGCCACATACAGAATCAGGCTTCCCGTAGTCACAAGGGCGCTTCCCATAATATTCATGATAAATCTGGAGGCATGGTGTCTGGCTGCCAGCAGTAAAAACACTTCCAGCAAAATTCCCAGAAAAAAACACACCATGCTGTCATAGGGCCTGCCGCCCAGCAGATAGCAGAATCCTGCACTGCCTGCAGCACAGGCAAGAATCAGTGACCGATTATTGGTACCGGAAGCATTCCGATACTGCTCCAGCTTCTCATATGCCTCTGTTATGGTACAGTTCTTCTCACAGATTTCTCTGGAAAGCTGATTCATCTGGGCTACCCGTTCCAGATTGACCTCTCCGATGGGCACATAGCGCACCATACTGCCTGCATCCTTCCGCTGTTCATACACAGTGGCAAAAATTCCGTTTGTAATAACGAACACATGATAATCTTCGATTCCATAAGCCTCCAGAATACGGCTCACGGTTTCCTGTACACGGTAAATTTCCCCTCCGCTTTTCAGAAGGATTTCTCCCACGGATATGGCAAGATTTAATATTGTTTTGCTTTCCACCATGCTCTTTCCTCCAGATAATTATTCCGTATGAAAGTATAGCAATATTCCGGCGTCCTGTAAACAGAAATTTTCACATTCTGACATGAAACACTGCCTGTATATTACAAAAAAGGCTTTGAAGCAATCCATATGGCGGTATTATTCAGAGTTCTTTTCCTTATCATGCCGCTCCAGGCTTTTTAATATTCCCAGAAACAGAAAAAGGTTCGGTGTAAGAAAGGCAGTGGGATTATTCACCATACCCTGAGCCAGATAACTGCCAAGCATAACAGGGCCCACCATCATCAGCGGGCAGGTTCGGGCTCTTTTTCCGGCAGAAACCGCAGTACTGACTAACAGTCCAAAATAGCTGACTGCCCCCAGAATTCCGGTTATGGACAGAAACAGCAGCCATTCGTTGTGGGGATCCACAATACGCCCTCCGTAAGCTGCCAGCTCCGACCCCTGATACTGATACAAAAACAGATGAAAACAGTTGGGCCCGCAGCCGATGAACTTCCTGTCAAAGGGCAGTTTATTCCATGCTGTCATTGTATGTCTCCAGATTAATCCACGCTCGCTTCCAAATTCATCCTGCAGCTTCAGACTGTTTATCCACTGAAAAGTTCCTGTCCACTGCTTTTCACTCATAAGGTTCACTGTCAGAACCAGTATGATACAGATTCCGGACAGAAGGGCCAAAATAGCAAACAGGATATTTCTGATTTTCGGCCAGGGCAGTTCCAGTTGCTTTTTTTTCATCGTTTTTACCAGACACAGCAGCATCCCGAACAGAACTCCTTCTGTCAGCAGTACCATGGGATGTATCATCAGATTCTGCAACTTCTGTCCCAGAAACAACTGACTCATAAAGGCTTTTGTATTTCCTTCCTGCCACATCATTAACGTCAGCTTTAAGAACAGGCTGCCTCCCCAGAACAGCAGGCACAAATCCAGAAACTTTTCCATATGCTTACTGTCTTTCATGGAAAACCACAGCAGAACCAGAAAGGCTGTGCCAATCCCCGGAATCCAGCTGCTGGCATTGGTGGCGTAGGCTCCGTAAAAGCCCAGAACCAGAAAGGCTCCGTAAATCGCCTTTGAAAAAAGCGTTTCCGACAGATAATACAACACCATCCCTATGGGCAGAATCATGCAATAGTAGCTGGAGCAGGCGTTGATATTTCCAATGGTGGTCAGAAAAGATCCCATCTGTCCGGGGTCCATATTGTCCCATAAATGAAATACATTGACGCCCCAAAACTGGAGGATTCCCAGTAACAGCACGAGTCCATTGGAAATCAGAAAAATCCAGGCTATCCAGATACCTGGCTGAAGATATTTTCCCAGAATTACATATACTGCTGCGCAGAGCAGGAACACCAGCGCTCCCAGCATTCTGGCGTCTGTTCCATAAAAGGATTCTGCCGGGTCCAGGGAACAGATGGTGGAACACAGGAGCACCAGTACAAAGGCTCCCATAAACCGTGCCGGCACATCTGTTCTGTGCCAGAATTCCTTTATTCTGTCTGCTGACAACATTTCTGCTGCTTCCGGAGTCCTTTGTTTTTTCTGTTTGCCTTGTCTGCCTTTTTTCTGCACCTGGCCGGCAATGGCGAACACCAGCGTCAGAGCAGTCAGTCCTGCGGCACAGGCGTCGAAAAACATCAGTTTGGCATTTGCAATATTAAAATAACCATCCTGGTAAAACAGCGGAAACAGGCCTGTCATACAGATTACAAAAAGTCCCGATACTGCTTTCTGCAGTTCTGACATAATGTCTGTATTTTGCTTTGCTTTTTGTTTCATTTTCTTTCTCCCGTAATGTCGCTTTATGATACAGGAATTTTCCGTACCATAAAATGACGCCTGAGCAGTTTTCTGCCCAGGCGCCAGTCTGGTTACTGTTTATTTTTTTACCGTTACTTTATATGTCAAAACTGCACCCTTGCCGGTTACTACTGTAATCGTCGCTTTTCCTGCTTTCTTACCTTTAATCACGCCTTTATTGGTCACTGTCGCCACTTTTTTATTAGAAGTTGTGCAGGACTTAATCTTATCGCCGTTGTTGACCGACAGTTTAATTGTCTTGCCAACCTTTACAGTTCCCTTTTTCTTTGCAAGTTTTGTCTTTGCATCGGTGGTTACGGTAATGGTACAGGTTGCTTTCTTCTTATTAGCGGTTGCCGTAATGGTGGTTGTTCCTGCTGCTTTTGCTGTCACAACACCATTTTTCACTGTTGCCACTTTTGTATTGGATGACTTCCAGCTAATTGTGCTTGTAGCTCCGCTGGGGTTCAGGGTTGCTGTCAATGCCGCCGTATCTTTCACTTTCAGCTTAAGGCTTTTCTTAGACAGTTTAATGCTCTTTGCATTCTTTGCCTTGCTCACTACCTTCACAGTTACAGTTGCAGACTTACCATCTGCTGTTGCTGTAACCTTTGCTGTTCCGGCTTTCTTTGCTGAAATTACACCTTTGCTGTTTACCGTTGCGATACTGGTCTTATCAGATTTCCATGTTACTTTCTTATCGGTAGCATTTGCAGGTTCTACAGATGCTCCTACGGTAACTTTTTTCCCTTTTACTATGTATACTGTCTTTGCAGTAAGAGTTACTTTCTTCACTGCTACTTTTTCGGGCTGTGGAGCCGGAGTCGGTGCTGGTTCCGGTGTGGGCGTTGGAGTCGGAGTCGGTTCCGGCGCTGGTGTGGTTCCTGTATTACCGCCGCCTGTGTTATCTCCTCCTGTGTTGTCTCCTCCCGTATTATCGCCGCCTGTATTATCTCCTCCTGTGTTGTCTTCTCCCGTATCACTCTTAGTGATAACACGAATCATACATTCGTCATTTACACTCGATGAACTTCCTTTCACAGTAATCACTGCAGTTGCTCCTGCTTCTGCTGTTTCCGGTACGGTTACTTCTCCGTTCTGGTCTACGACTGCAGCGGCTGCATTGTCAGAAGTCCAGTCCAGATCATTTGTGTCAGCAGGCGTTTTTTTCAAATCGTCGTTCAGATTTCTCGTTCCGCCCTGTTCCACTTCATAAACGCATAACTGAATTCCAGTGCGGTAGCCGGCGTAACATCATTTTTTCCTTCCGGGGTACTTTCTGCAAATGCATTGAGCTGGAATGTGGTCATACAAACACAAACAGTCAAAAACATCGCGAGAAATTTCTTTAAATTTCTACCCCCCCCCGTGCTTTTTGGTACTTACCTGTAATTCTGTCATTACAAATTCCTCCTTTTACTTTTTCAGACATATTTCATTCCATGTCTTAGTAATAAAAATAGCACGTTTCTTCTCATTTGTCAATTCTGCTGAAAAGATTATTCCGTCCCCTCAAAAATTTCTGATAATTTTATGGTGATATGAGGAAAATTTTTCAGATGGATTACCGTATCTGCATTGTAATCTTCTGCTTCTTCATCCTTCTGCAAAATATAACTGTATTCCAGAACATATTTCCCGTTTTTCAGATAATAAATCTCCACTGCTCCCTGAGGTGAAACAATCCAGTATTCTTCCACTCCTGCAGTTTCATATATATCTTTTTTCTCTGCCCTGTCCCTTTTTGCACTTGATGGACTCAGGGTTTCCAGCACAAACCGCGGAACTCCGCTGTAAGTTCCGCCTCTTAGCTGCTTTCTGTCGCACAGAACCATAACATCCGGGCATACATAATCGTCGCTGACTTCCGGATGATATCTGAAATCCAGATTTTCAATGGATACAATACAGATACTTCCTTTTAAGCCCTGCTTTATCACGGTGTGAATATTACTGTTGATAATCCCGTGCTGATAGCTGAGGGAAGGCGACATATTATAAACCACTCCATTAATTTTCTCATCTTTTTTCCGTTCAGATTCTGCCAGTCCCATCTTATCACACCTTTTCACTCATTTTATGCAGCGAATCCCGGCCTAAATCTCCAGCTTCTTCCCGGCTTCCGCCAGAACACACCGTTCTCCCAGAGCTTCTTTTACAGCGGCAACTGCCAGCAGGCCGGTACAGTGGAGAGGAACCACCAGATCCGCTTCCAGTTCCTGCAGAAACCGGATAGTCTGTGCAAGACGATTTCTGCCGCAGCCTTTCAGATGCATACCTGCCACCAGGCTGTGGATTTTTTCATCCGGAAATGTTTCCTGCACATAATTCAGACAATTCACAATTCCTGCATGGGCGCAGCCTGCAAATACGCACAGGCCCTGGGCTTCCCGAATCACGAGAAGCTGTTCATCCTCCATGGTATCCCGTTCCGGTTCTTCTCCCGGATGTACTTCTTTCCAGAATGTGGCGGGAATTTCCTCAAAATCCGTTTTCCGGGGAATGGACGACAGCAGATAAATATGCTCAGAAACAGCCTGACATGGCTCTTCTGTCAGAACCAGGCCGGACTGTTTTTTCATCCAGGCTTCCCCTTCTTCCGGAATACCGCTGAACAACATCTTCCCTGTAACCGGATGACTGGAATATTTCCGCTCAAATCCTTTGCGGTTCATATAAATGGGGACATCGGAACCTTCCGGCCATTTCTCTGCCCAGTCTTTCATGCCGCCGCAATGATCGTAATGGCCGTGGCTTAAGATAATTCCTGACAGTTGCCCCAGATTCACCTTCATTTTTTCGGCATTCTGCAGAAATACACCGGTCTGCCCCATGTCAAACAGCCATGTTTCTCCCTCTGTTTCAATGAGCAGGGACAGTCCGTGCTCTGCCAGAAATCCCCGCTTATAAACTGTATTTTCCGTCAGAACTATTACTTTCATTTTTCATCCTTCTTTTCCTTCAGAACTGCTGACTTTTACCCTTCTTTTTCTCCCTGTTCTTCCTTGGCCTGAATAATCGCCTCATTCAGAGACAGCATTTTTGCATCCAGCATGGACACAATTCCGGCACATTCCCGTAAATCCCGGCTGATATACTCCGGAGCATTTCCTTCAAATTTATAATAGATTTTATGCTCCAGGCTTGCCCAGAAATCCATGGCAATGGTGCGAATCTGGATTTCCACCCTGGTATCCACTACCCCGTCCGTGAGAAATATGGGCACTGTCACCAGCATATGATAGCTTTTATAGCCGCTGTCTTTGGGATTCTTAATATAATCTTTAATGGAAACTACCGTTAAATCATTTTGTCTTCCAATCATTTCTGCAAGCCGGTAAATATCGGAAGTGAAGGAACATACAATCCGGATTCCGGCTATATCATTCACATGGTTTACCATATTTTCAATGGTACTTTCATATCCATGGCGTTTCAGCTTTTTCACGATACTTTCCGGAGATTTAATCCTGGATTTCACATATTCAATGGGATTGTATTTATGTACATGGCGGAATTCATCATTCAGAATATCCACCTTGGTTCCCACTTCCTTCAAAGCCGAATTATATAAGAAAATAACTGTCTCCCAGCTTGTCACACCTTCGTTCAGTTTCAGGGGCACTTCCATTTTCTTTTTCTTTCCATCCTTTCTGCCGGAATTATCTCAGGACGCCTGGGAGCCCTTTTCCAGCATTTTCTCAATTGTTACCAGTTTCACACAGATGACAAAAATATCTGTGGCAATTTTCAGATCTTCCAGCGTGGGATACGTAGGCGCAATACGGATTGTGGCGTCATGGGGATCCTTTCCACAGGGATAGGGAGCCCCTGCAGGTGTCATGGTCACACCGGCTTTTTTTGCTTTTGCCACAATGGCTTTTGCACAGCCCTCCAGCGCCTCAAATGCAATAAAATAGCCTCCTTTGGGTGCAATCCAGGTCCCTGCATCACGACCTTTCAATTCCCGCTCAAAGGTGTCGATAATCATCTCAAATTTGGGACGCAGAATATCCGCATGTTTTCTCATATGCTCGGTCATACCGTAAATATCCTTGAAAAATCTCACATGACGGAGCTGATTTACCTTATCATGGCCGATAGTTGCCACACGCATCTGTTCCCGGATTTCCACCAGATTATTGGCCGAAGCGGCGATTGCCGCCACACCGGAGCCAGGAAAACTGATTTTGGAAGTGGAGCAGAACTTATACACCATATCCGGATTGCCGGCCCGTTTACATTCTGCCAGAATTTCCACCAGATTATCCTGGTCAATATCATACAGATGATGAACGCCGTAAGCATTATCCCAGTAAATACGAAAATCTTTTGCCGCAGGTTTCAGCCTTGCAAAGCGCCGTACTGTCTCATCGGAATAGGTGATTCCCTGAGGATTTGAGTATTTCGGCACACACCAGATTGCCTTAATGGCGTCATCTTTACTCACAAGGTCTTCCACCATGTCCATATCGGGCCCGGTGGGAAGCATGGGTACATTAATCATTTCGATGCCAAAATATTCCGTTATGGTAAAGTGCCTGTCATATCCCGGCACCGGACACAGAAATTTCACCTTATCCAGCTTGCACCAGGGGGTATTTCCCATCACACCGTGGGTCATGGAGCGTGAAACCGTATCATACATAATATTCAGGCTGGAATTTCCGTAAATAATAATATTATCGGGATGGCATTCAATCATGTCGCCCAGAAGCACTTTTGCTTCCTGAATTCCGTCCAGTACCCCGTAATTCCGGCAGTCCGTACCGTCTTCACAGGTCAGGTCCGTATCGCTGTTTAATACATTCATCATTTCCATGGACAAATCCAACTGCTCTGCGGAAGGTTTTCCTCTGGACATATCCAGCTTCAGTCCGCTCTTGGCATATTTGCGGTAAGCTGATTCCAAAGACGCTTTTTCCTTTAACAATTCTTCTCTGCTCATTTCCTGATATGACTGCATATCTGATTCCTCCTGAACTTCCAGTATTCAAAATTATCTGATTTATCTGTCTTTTCTCAACCTTTCCTATTATGCACCATTCTTCTCAGATTGTAAAGTATTTTCTTTCATCAATTTACATCTGTCCGCACAGCGGAGACTTGTCAGCCAGGATTTGATTTGCTTTTCATATCCATTTTCTGTGGGCTCGTAAAAACGGGCTTCTGTCAGACCGTCCGGCAGATACTGCTGCTCTACATAGTGGTCGGGAAAATCATGGGCATAGAGATAGCCCTGTCCATGGCCCAGCTTTCCCGCGCCTTTGTAATGGGAATCCTTAAGATGTACCGGAACCGGAGCTGTCCTGGTGCTTTTCACAGCTTCCATGGCACGGTCAATCGCCAGACAGGAGGCATTGCTTTTAGGAGCGCTGGCCACATAGGTCACTGCCTGAGAAAGGATGAGCTGAGCTTCCGGCATTCCCACCCGCTCCACTGCCTGGGCGGCGCTGACTGCAACGGTCAGTGCGTTGGGATCCGCATTTCCCACATCCTCGGAGGCGCATATCATAATACGCCTGGCAATAAATTTAATATCTTCTCCCGCATAGAGCATTCTGGCCAGATAATAAACAGCCGCATCCGGGTCGGAGCCCCGCATACTTTTAATGAAGGCAGAAATGGTATCGTAATGGTTATCTCCTGACTTATCGTACTGCACCACCCGTTTCTGAATACATTCAGATGCTGTCTCCAGAGTGATGTGAATTTTTCCGTCCTCTCCTCTGGGGGTGGTGAGAATCCCCAGTTCAATGGCAGTCAATGCCGCTCTGGCGTCTCCGTTCGCCACATCTGCCAGAAATTCCAGCGCATCTTCTTCCAGTACTGCCTGATAACTTCCCATACCTTTTTCCTTATCAGTCACCGCCCTCTGAAGAATCTTTCTGATGTCTTCTTTTTCCAGAGGCTTCAGTTCAAAAATAATGGAGCGGGACAGCAGCGCCCCGTTCACTTCAAAATAAGGATTCTCCGTGGTGGCTCCAATCAGGATGACCGTACCGTCCTCCACAAAGGGCAGGAGATAATCCTGCTGGGATTTGTTGAAGCGGTGGATTTCATCAATAAACAGTATGGTCTTTTTCCCATACATGCCCTGACTGTCCTTTGCCTGTTTTACCACTTCCTCCATGTCTTTCTTCCCGGCAGAAGTAGCATTTATCTGGGTAAATTCCGCACTGGTAGTATTGGCAATGACTTTTGCCAGCGTGGTTTTGCCGGTTCCCGGAGGCCCGTAAAAAATTACGGAGCTGAGCTTGTCTGCCTGTATGGCCCGGTACAGCAGTTTGTCTTTTCCTATAATATGCTGCTGGCCCGCCACTTCCTCTAATCTGACGGGCCGCAGACGGCTTGCAAGGGGAGCTTCTTTCTCCTGGTTCTGCTCTCTCATATAATCGAATAAGTCCATGGCATATTCCTCCGCAATTTCTGGTATGATAATCAATGCTCCGGGGCAATATCATATCTTCCGAATATTATAAATATTATACCATTTTCCGGCTTATTCGTCACCTGTTTCAGTCAGGCAGACCTGAAAAATGTTTCATTCGAATATAAGTTCATCCACTGTCACAAATTCATACCCCTGGTTCTGCAGGGTATCTATGATTTCCATGGCGGCGGTTACGGAGGTTTCATATCCGTCGTGCATGAGTATAATATCATTTTCATGGAGATTTTTCATGGCCCGGTTCACAATCTTACCGTGATTCTGAATGGACCAGTCCAGAGTGTCCACATCCCAGAGCACTTCCACCATATTCACCTCGCAGTCCAGCTTCTCATGCCAGTCTCCGAAAGGCGGTCGCAGATAAGAAGGGTACACTCCTGTAATTGCATAAATCAGCTCGTTGGTCCGGGTCACCTGGCTACATGCCTGCTCCATGGGCAGCTTGCTCAGCTGTTCATGCTTATAGGAATGGTTGCCAATCAGATGGCCTTCTTCCTGAATCTGTTTTACAATTTCCGGATACTTCTCCACTTCCTCCCCCAGCAGGAAAAATGTGGCTTTCACGTTCCTTTCTTTTAATGCCGCCAGCATTTCCGGCGTATATTGAGGGTGGGGCCCGTCGTCAAAGGTAAGGGCTATCTTTTTCTTTTCTGTTCCTTCCTGCTCCGGCTGTTCCTGCGGTACTTCTCCTTCGGACGCTCCGGTGTCTCCCTGATTTTTCAGGGAATCAGATTCTTTCTGATTATAATTCTGATACTGATTCTGCTGCCGGCTCCCGGTCATCTGCCGCCATGTTTCCCGCACTGCCTTCCCTCTGCCGATTCCGCATACCACAAACAGCAGGATTACCCCAAGACAGAACAGGTCAAATCTGAGGCATTTTTCCCGGAAATGCAGCTTTTTCCAGTTGTTCCGGATATTTTTCCAGATATTTCTTCCGCTCATTCACTGAATACTCCACAGAGATTTCCTTAAAATATATGACGGAAGGGGCGGAAATTATCATTGAATTTATCAGATATGCCATTCCGGACAGCTATTGCTTCAGCCTCCGGTAAATCTCCCTGGTCTCCTGCCCGTCTCCGCTGCCCAGAAGATACCATGCCCCTTCTTCGGTTTTTATCAGGAGAAAGGGCGGCTCCTCAGGATTCAGGCATACAGACATGCTCTGTTCATAGCGGTTGCTGTAGAAGTTCCCCTTTTTCAGAGTCTCCATGCCTGTTCCGCTGTTCCTGCGGATATCCGGTTCCTCCTCCAGTAAAGTCACCTGCTCCATGTCCTGCTTTTCAATGCGGTATGCTTCCTTCCAGTGTTGTGCAATCAGCACGTCTTCTTCATAAATCAGCGATACGGGCGTAAATTCTTCCAGGATGACCCAGCCGCAGAGCGCGGACATTCCCAGAATCAGAGCGGCAATGATAAGGAGTGTTCCGTACTTCATCACCGGTTTTGCCATATTCCCGGTGACGCCCATGCCTGCCCTGGCCTCCACCATGGAACGGTTATCATCTTTGTTATAATAGAACATACCCCAGAGCCAGTATGCATCCTCATCTTCCCGGCATATGGACGCCTGTTCCAGATATTTTCTGCTGGTTTTCTCTGTCAGGCTCCAACAGTAAAAGCACAGTGCAAGGGCAGTCAGCCCGTACAGCAGGCTGGCAGTTATGATCAGCGGAAGAAACCACCTGGCAGGAGCGCGGAAGGCAAACAGCATACACCAGTTCAGCAGACCGGTTTCCCAGGCCAGGGCAGCGCAGAGCCAGCTCCAGTGATACCGGCGTATCTGTGCAATCTGCAGATTAATCCGGCTGTTTGGGGTGAACACTCTGGTTCTCAGCCTTTTCTGAACAAAGAGGAACAGCGGGAACAGCAGGGTTACCACACCCATGGTTATCAGAGTCACCTCCCAAAGCCAGAAATCTGCAGTTTGTCCTTCATGAGGAAGAAACAGTTCCGCCAGAGCCGGAAAACAGGCAAACAGGCAGCCGCTCCACAATGTTTTCCGGAAAAAAACAGGTTTTTCCGCTGCGGCCGCCGTCACATCCACCAGAACGCTGTTCCCGGTCTGCTCCCGGTCTTCCTGCGGCAGAGATGCCAGATATTCCCGCTTCTGCTCCATCATTCTCCCATGGGCCCGCACATAGGGCACATACATCAGCACAATCACCAGAAATATCCATATCGTCTGTCCGGCAATCACCAGGGATTCATGGTCCGGCAGCAATGTCAGTAAAAACAGCAGCAGGCAGAACAGTCCCATCCGGTTCAGCCCCTTTTTCTCTTTTCTCCTTATGTCCTGTACCTGTGGACTGTCTTCTGCCCCCTCCCACAGGGTAACTCCGTACTGTATTCCTGTCTTTTCCTTCCGGATAAACCGGGCTGCCCCATACATGATGGGCAATACGGGCAGCATACAGACTGCCATAATAATCTTCGTTACCATAAGCTACCTCCCGTAAACCTTCCCGCAGAGTTCCAGAAATTCCTGCCGGGATATGCCTGCAATTTTCGCTTCCGCAGCCAGCAGTTCCAAATCCTTTGCGATTTCCCGTTCCACTGCTTCTTTCCTGTTCCCGGCGCACCGTACCACCGCCCCGCTGCGCCTGTCCGTGATAATATACCCCTCCTGCTTCAGAAGCTGGTAGGCCTTGTTCACAGTCATGGTATTGACCCCAATCTCTCCGGCAAGGGCCCGTATGGTGGGAAGTTTATCTCCGTCTGTAAAAATCCCCTCCGCCACCGCCTGCACAATCTGGTCTCTGATTTGCTGATAAATAGGCACGCTTCCGGCAAAGTCCAGTTTCATAATCACAGGCTCTTTCACCTCGCTTTGTATCATTTGTATTAGTTATTATAATACAAATATTCAAAAAAAGCAACCGTCTTCGCAAAGTACGAAAACGGTTGATAAGGGTTTTATGCTCCATTTATGTCCAGGCCAGCAGCATAAGGCCAATGAGCAGCGCTCCTCCAATGAGGTACACGCTTCCGATTAACAGGGCGCTTTTCAGGGCTCCCAGCGCCACCCAGCGCTTTTCTTCCCTGGTCAGTTCAAGTTCCGGCTGTTCCTGCTCCGGTGTTTCCCCTGAATCATAAATGATTCCATTGTGTTCTTCCTGTTCTGCCACTGTGCACCTCACCTCCTTTCACTGCCCTTCTGTTTCGAAATACCCGAATCCTATTTATCATAGAGATGACAGACCACGTAATGTCCCGGTTCTACCTCACGCTGGCGGGGAGCTTCTTTCTTACATTTTTCCATACAGTGAGCACAGCGGGTATGGAATTTGCAGCCTTCCGGCGGGTTTGCCGGAGAAGGAATGGAGCCTTTCAGCACAATCCGCTCCTTTTTCACCTTCGGGTCAGGAACGGGAATAGCGGAAAACAAAGCCTTTGTATAGGGATGCAGAGGATTTTTGAAAATATCCTCCGTTTCTCCGTATTCCACCAGATTTCCGAGGTACATCACGCCTACCGTATCGGAAATATGCTCCACCACCGACAGGTCATGGGAGATAAACAGATAGGTCAGATTATACTGCTCCTGCAGCTCCTTCAGCAAATTGATAATCTGGGCCTGAATAGACACATCCAGCGCTGATACAGGCTCGTCGCAGACAATAAATTCCGGATTTAATGCCAGTGCGCGGGCAATACAGATACGCTGACGCTGTCCGCCGGAAAATTCATGGGGATACCGCTCCTTATGGAAGGGCTGTAATCCGCAGTTGTCCATAACTTTATCAATATAATCGTTAAATTCGCCCTTTGAAACCAGATTGTGTTCTCTGACCGCCTCGCCTATAATTTCTCCAACAGGCAGACGGGGAGACAGGCTGGAAAAAGGGTCCTGGAAAATAATCTGCATTTTCGTACGCATGGCGCGCATCTCCGCATTGGATAAGTCATACACTTCTTTTCCGTTAAAGAGCACCTGGCCTCCGGTCTTCTCTCCGGCAAGACGGAGAAGAGTACGTCCGGTGGTGGTTTTTCCGCAGCCGGATTCGCCCACAAGCCCCATGGTGGTGCCTCGTTTCAGATTAAAAGTGACGCCGTCCACAGCTTTCACATATCCGGTCACTCTGGAAACCACTCCGCCTTTGATGGGAAAATATTTCTTCAGATGGTTCACCATCAGGATATACTGTTCATCATAAGTCAGGGGTTCAAAGGTATCTTCTGTTATCAATTTCTTATCGGACATTTACTGTTCCCCCTTTCCCTGAGAATACCGGTAACAGCTTACTTTGTGGGTATCAGACAGGCTGATTTCCGGCGGATATGCTCCGTCGCAGCCTTCCACGCACATTTCGCACCTGTCTTTAAAATAGCAGTAATTGGGCATATTGATGGGATTGGGCACTTTTCCGGGTATGGAATAAAGTTTGTCCACCTGTTTGCCCACTACCGGTTTGGAAGCCATCAGGCCGATGGTATATGGATGGGAGGGATGTTCAAAAATCTCCTCCGCAGTTCCCTTTTCCACTACTCTTCCTGCATACATAACCACCACGTAATCTGCCATTTCCGCAATCACGCCCAAATCATGGGTAATCAGCATAATGGAAGAATTGATACTGTCCTTCAACTGGCGCAGCAAATCCAGAATCTGTGCCTGGATGGTCACATCCAGCGCCGTAGTGGGCTCGTCGGCAATGATAACTCTGGGGTTACATGCCAGAGCCATGGCAATCATGACACGCTGACGCATACCGCCGGACAGCTCATGGGGGAACATGTTGTATACGCCCTCGCTGTTGGCAATTCCCACCGTTTGCAGCAGCTCAATGGTACGGGCTTTGATTTCTTCCGGGCTTTTTCCTTCTTTATTGTGAAGCAGGCTTACCTCATCCACCTGTCTGCCAATCCGGAACACCGGATTCAGACTGGTCATAGGCTCCTGAAAAATCATGGAAACATAATTGCCCCGGAGGGTCTGCATGACTTCCTGAGGGGTTTTGATTACATCATAGGCTTTATCACCCAGATTCAGGCGGATTTCCCCTTCCACCGTCTGCCCCTGAGGACGCTGTACCAGCTGCATCAGGGACAGACTGGTGACAGATTTTCCGCAACCGGACTCGCCTACCACGCCTACGGTCTTGCCAATGGGCACGTCAAAGGTTACGCCGTCCACACTTTTCACCGTTCCGGTATCCGTAAAGAAATAGGTGTGCAGATTGTCAAATTCCACCGCATTTTTCGGGTCCCGCATGGCAGTCAGATATTCTGACTCCGGCACATTTTTCCGTTTCCGCTTTTTCTCAAATTCATCGGTAATTTTACGGTTCTCTTTTGAAATCCGCCGGGATTCTTTCGCTGAGAGATAACCTTCTGATTTTTTCTTAGCCATCGTTCTTTCCTCCCTTACCGTTTCATTTTCGGGTCAAACGCATCGCGCAGACCATCGCCTACAAAGTTAAAGCCCAGCACAGCAATCAGCAGACAGATACCTGCAGGAATCCATACAAACCAGTAATGGGTCATAACGTATGCATCGTTTACGTCCGTAATAATATTTCCCCAGGAAGCAAAGGGGAATTTTACCCCAAGGCCCAGGAAAGACAGGGTGGCTTCCATAATGATGGTGGAGCCAAGGCTCATGGTACAGGTTACAATCAGCTGAGGAATCACGTTGGGCAGCAAATGTCTGAAAATACGTCTGCTTACCCGAATTCCGCAGGCTTCCGTGGCAGTCATAAATTCCTGCTCACGCAGGGATAAAATCTGTCCCCTGACCAGACGGGTAATAGCCGGCCATCCCAGAAAACCGAGAATCAGCATCAGATAAAACATTCGAATCTGAGGCTCTATCTTCATGGCGTCCATGGCGGAGCCCAGAATAATAATCAGAGGCAAAGACGGAATACAGTAGAAAATATCCACAATACGCATAATCAGGTTATCTACCCATTTTCCGAAATATCCGGCAAGTCCTCCCAGGACCACGCCGATAACTGTTTCAATAATTACCACAATAAATCCGATAATCAGCGACACCCGGCCTCCGTACATGAGACGGGTCAGCATGTCCATACCGTTGGTATCTGTTCCCAGCCAGTGGGTTTTTCCTGGTCTGGAATAAGTGTCATATACATAAGTCTCTGTTCCCTGACGTACGGACCAGGTCAGAGTGGTGGGGTCATAGGTGATTTCATAAGTATGCTCTGTTCCATCCTCATCTACAAAGACAAATTCTTCTCCGTCCTCATTGATGGTAGCCTCCAGTTCTTCCTTGAAAGTACGGCTGATGTCCACTCCGTTTTCCAGAGGAGACACCACAAACCGGCTGATGTAGCCTCTGACGTTCTCCCCTTCCAGAATGTTCCCATCCTCATCCAGGGTATAGGACGTCCCTCCTGCTTCAAAGGAAGTCTCTCCGTTGGTATATGCTTTCAATGCCCCGAATTTCACATCAAAGGGAATCTCTTCCCCCTCTGCATTTACAATATCTTTAAAAGCAATGGCCAGCATGGTTCCCTCAGAGGAAATGGAATAGAAATCTGTTCCCTCTTCCTGCACATCATAAGTAATATCCTTGTACTCAAAGGTATTTTCTTTCTTCTGATATGCAAGCTGGAACTTTGCCTGCAGCACGCTGTCGAATTTCTGACCATCCGCAGCAGTATAGCGGAAATCGTCGTTGCGCACCACGCCTGCAAATTCCTTCATCTGGCTCTCATAGCGGTAAAACTGCTGATCCTGTCCATAGGGGCTGATCAGTCCGCCGATAAAGGAAAATACAAACATGACCAGCAGCATAATCATTCCCACAACTGCCAGCCGGTTCCGCAGAAACCGCTTTACCACCAGGGCCCCCGGTGAAAGGACCTTGACACGCCTGTCATCGTTCAGGGAGTAGGAGGCTTCTTCCTTCGATTCATCTTTTACATTTACTTCATCTCTTTTATCGTCCATTTCAACTGCCCCCTTCCTTAAGCAAAGCGTACCCGCGGGTCTACCACTGCGTACAGAATATCAGAAATCAGGTTGCCCGCCAGTGTCAGCACCGCCATAAAAGTCATGTAAAACATGGAAAATGGAATGTCTCCAATCCGCATGGCTTCATAGGAGGTAAATCCAATCCCCGGAATGGAAAACAATGTCTCCGTAATCAATGCTCCGGAAAACAGTCCGGGCAGAGACCCGCCCACAATGGTTACCAGAGGAATCAGGGTATTGCGGAACGCATGTTGATAGATAACTTTTTTTTCAGGCAGTCCCTTGGCCCTGGCAGTCCGGATATAATCCGCATTCAGCACCTCCAGCATATTGGTACGGGTATAACGCATCAGGGAACCAATGGATACTATGACAATGGTTGCAATGGGCAGTACCAAATGGTTGGCTTTGTCCAGAAACTGGCCCATGGCGTCAAGCTGGGCATAATCCCGGCCCACCAGTCCGAACAAATCGAACCAGCCTAATTTTATGGAAAAAATCAGTTTCAGAATTGTAGCAAAAAAGAACGTGGGCAGTGAAATACCAATCAGCGCCACAGCGGTAACGGCATAGTCTGTACGGGAATACTGTCTGGTAGCGGCAATCACGCCAAGAGGTATGGCGATGATAAGCTGCAGCACAAAGGCAATGGCTCCCATAATAAAAGACAGCCAGATAACATCGCTGAATTGCTGAAGTACCGGTACGGTATATTTCCAGCTATCGCCGAAATTTCCACGAATGGCATCTCCCAGCCAGGTAAGGTAACCGGGCAGAATGCTTTTATCCAGACCGTAAGACGCATTTAACTGAGATAACCACTCCTCATAGGGTTTTGCGCCTGGTTTCATTGCGAGCTGCATGGCCATATTTTCCACATATGAGGCGGGCAGACAGCGCAGCAATGCGTAAATAATGAAAGTAACGCAAAACAGAATCATCACAGACAACAGCAGTCTCTTAATGATATATTTTCGCATACGGTTATCATTCCTCTCTATAGATTGAAAGGAACCGATTCACCATGGGAGCGGTTCCTTTCAGTATGTGTGATTTTATTATTTTACGGCAATGTTCTCAATTTCATTCAGCCAGTTCCAGTATGGAGTCATATCATTGGGAAGACTGGAAACATCCACACGCTCAGTTGCAATGGTATATGCGTCGGAACGCTGGTAAATCGGTACTTCCACACCCCAGTCCATAATGATTTCCATAGCTGCCTTGTACAGGCCTTTACGATAAGACTGCTCAGTGGACTGACGTGCATCCTTAATCAGAGTATCCAGTTCTTCATCGTTAATCTTGTAGTAGTTGGTAGTTCCTTCACTGTGATATAACTGGAACATATCCGGGTCGCTGGAAGCCTGCCATGCGGCACACCACAGTTCAGATACGCCGGACTGATATGCTGCGTACAGGTCGGCTGCATTTGCCAGGTCGTTTACAGTCAGAGTAAATCCGATTTCTGCAAAAGCGTCTGCTGCATTTTTCAGAATCAGGAACGTAGGATGGTCACCCTTTCCGCCGCCTCCGATGTCCACGGTGTACTCTAATTTTGCGCCTTCCGGAGCTGCGGTCAGTTTTCCGTCTGTTACGGTATAGCCTGCTGCTTCAAAGAATTTAAGAGCTGTTTCTTTTGCTGCCGCATATTTCTCTTCTGCTTTTGTATCGGCTGTGTAAATTGGGTTGCCTTCCGGGTCTACGGAATAAGCAACGGTATATCCGTCGTCCGTTACCTGAGGAGCTGCCCAGGAAGTATTGGAAATCGGATAGTTAATTACGGAAGCGGTATCTCCATAGTAGGAATCAATTCCCTCGTCACGGTAAGCGGCAATCAGAGTTGCAATTGCTTTCCGCAGATTTTTGGAAGCGTCGGAAGCCGGGTCATCGCCAACTTTCACGTTATCTGCACAGATTCCCACATAACCGTATCCGCGGTAGTCAATCAGCTTTGTGGTGATTACATCTCCTTCCAGAGAATCATCTCCACCGTTCATTTCTGCAATCTGATTTGCAAGCTCTGTGGTATAGGAAGGTTCTGCAATATCAATGTCTCCTGTGGAAAGACCATTTAACATATCTGCTTCTTTTGTCTCTTTAAAATTCAGGTTCTTTGTTTTGGGCTCACCCTTATAGAACTTGGGATTTGCTTCCATATAAACAACACCGTCGGAAAATTCTTTAAATACATAAGGACCTGCGCCCATGGGCTCTAATGTCTTGTCACGTACGATGGTCAGATCACCTTTCGGGAATCCAAACTTGTGGTTCTCATAATCATACTGCGCTTCGTCACCATAGTAGTGAAGAGGAGCAATCGGGAAATTGAACTGGTAAATCAGGGTAGCGTCCAGCTCCGTAGCTGTAATCTTCATGGAGTAATCATCAATACGTTCAATTCCTTCAATATAATCTGCAGATTCACCGGTTTCTATACCAACTGCATAATTCTCATAATCTTCCATTAAATCGAACAGACTGGAACCTGCTGTCTCAGTTTCAGACATGGTAGGAATATCCCATTCATATTTTTCACACAGAGCATTGAACAGATCTGCTGTGGTTGCTCCGTCTGCAAGGCCTTCTACGCCCCATGCTGCTCCTGCTTTGGCAACTTCGCCTTCTGCACATTCTCCTGCTGCCACACAGTAATCTACGATTTCCTGTGCAAATGCTGCTCCTGCTTTATCCAGGCTTTCCCAGAATGCGGTCTGTGTTGCTTCATCCCAGTTTGTAAAATCTGTGTTGTCGCGGCCTGCTTTTACCAGCAGATTGAACAGTGTTTCCATACCGCTTCTGTATGCTTCCAGACCTTTAATAGGGGTGGAATACATGGTGGTGGAACCGTCATAAGACGGGTCCATATATACATACAGACTGAAAATAGCATCATCTATGTCAACAGGAGTTCCGTCGGAAAATACCAGGTCGTCACGCATCTTAACTTCATATACCACAGTACCGTCTTCATTCTCGGTAACGGTGATATTGGAAGGTCCGTAGTATGTGTACTCTGTGCCGTTGTATTCTCTCTTTTCTCCGTCGATTCCGTTCAGAATCGGCTCAGATACACGGTCCACATACATCAGCATAAGCTGGGTCATGTCCGCACCAATGGTTACGTCATCCACATTCTGTGAAAAGAACGGAGAGAATTTGTTCTCAAAACCGGTAGCAGATACTACCAGTGTTCCGTCTCCTCCTTCTGCGGAACTGCTGTCCTCTTCTTTTTTGTCAGTATCTGTGTTTGCATCACTTTCGCTCGTTTTGTCGTCTTCGGCAGGCTTGTTGCCCCCGTTGTTTTTCTGGCAGGCAGTGAGCATACTGCCGCACAGAGCCAGTCCTAAAAGCAGGGCCAGCAGTCTCTTGCTTTTTTTCATACAATTTCCTCCTTTTCTTCTGAGTCCTGGCAGTCAGAGTTTTATATATGTATGTAGTTGTAACTACATACATAAAAGGAGGGTACCCTCCTTTTGCGCTCCTTTGTGCTGCCGTCTTATGCTTTATTTTTACATAGATTTTGACTCAATATGTAAACATTATATATTCCTTCTGATTATTTGTCAATTTCAACCTTATATTTCCAGGATATTTTTATTTCAGTTCAGCCATAGCCTGTATTCTGTGTACGAGAGTCTTACAGGAGGAACCATCAGGGCTCTTCCCACTTCGTGGGTCCCTCCTCATGGTAAATACATGAATGAACACGTCTTGCAGGCTATGAGCGGAGCGCCCTTTAAGCCTCAGACAGGAGCTGCCTCCGGCAGCGGACAGCCTGCCTGACAGGCGGTCCGGGGCCTGTTTTAAGGGCACGGGCTGAACTGTTATGCCTGTTTTAAGGTGCGGGCCCTGTTACGCCTGTTTTAAGGGTGCGGGCCCTGTTACGCCTGTTTCTCCCATTTCAGCTTCTTCACCCGCTGATACATTCCAGAAGAGGAAGCGCACACCAGGCATTCCAGCAGCAGAAATATCGCGAAACCTCCTGTTTTTCCTTCCAGTCCGTTCCTCACAACGAAAATCAGTTCCCCCGCCAGGGACGCCCCTCCGCTGATACATGCAAACACAGCCCGGCCTGGAATCTGTTCCACGCTGGCCTTCCATACGTAGGCTCTCACGGGATTTCCTCCCGCACTGAGCCTGCACAGGCCCCAGCAGACGCTGATACCTGCAATCAGATTTATTACATATGGAAGAATCACATACGCACAGTTGATGGCACCCGGCGCATCCACACTGCCTGCCCCTGCCAGGGAGCCCAGCAGTGCAATACACAGGCCCCAGAGCCTGGCCAGTTCCCTGCGCCTGTCCTGGCCGGTTCCCTGCCAGACATACAATTCGCCTTTATACTCATAATTTCCTTCCTGATTCTTCTGAAATGATTCCAGATAAGCTCTGCGGCTCTTTTTTTTCTTCTCTGTCTTCTCTGTTTTCTTCTCTGCCATATTCCGAATCCTTCCCTGAACTGTTACTGTTATTTTCCTGTCCTTCCGGCAGGAGAAACCCTTAGCTTCCACACATAAATCCCTGTATATACCGCCATAATCCCGGACACAGCCGGAGCCACGCAGCCAATCAGCCCCAGATTGCCCGGCATATTCCGGCACATCAGATATATCAGGGGCATACGCAGCGCAAGGGCTCCGAAACAGCAGCTCACCATGGTAAATACCGTAAGTCCCCGGCCATTCAGATATCCGTTCATACAGAATACAAATACCACAAACAGATAATCAAAACTGCAGGTACGGAAAAATGGAATACCTGCCTCTATAATAGCTGTATCTGTTGTAAAAATTCCAATCATGGATTCCGGCCAAAACTGAGCCCAGAAAAAAAAGACGGCAGAAAAAGGCAGCGCCGCCGCCATTCCCGTCACAAGGGCCTGCTGCATTCTCCTGTATTTTCCCCCACCATAATTCTGCGCCACCACCGAGGACAGAGCGCTTGCCGCAGAGGTGGCCGGCAGCATGGCAAACACATCATATTTACTGGCAATTCCCACCGCGGAAGCCGCCGCCACGCCCAGGGCATTTGTCACCGACGTAAGATACAGAAAGGACAGGCGTACCATGCATTCCTGCAGGGAAATGGGAATTCCCACCTTCAGAAGTTCCCGGATTTTCTCCCGGTAAATCCGGAACTCCCGCAGACGGAAGGAAAAGATAAAATCCCGCCTGTTCAGATAAACCGCCGCCCATATCATACTGAATCCCTGAGAAAGCACCGTCGCCAGCGCCGCCCCTTTCACACCCAGATTCAGATACCGGATAAACAGAATATCTCCCACTACATTTCCTGCCCCGGCAACGGCCACAAACAGCAGAGGCTTTCGGGAGTCTCCATATCCGCGCAGAACAGCGCTGATTCCATTGTACCCGCAGATAAATACCACGCCCGCCCCGCAGACACGTACATATGCTCCGGCCGAAGCAAAAGATTCCTCCGGAGTTTGCAGCAGGGCAAGCACCAAATCGGCAGAGACCATCATCAGCACTGTAATCAGAAGCCCTGCCAGTACAAACAGGCAGAGACTGGTGCTGATGGTTCTTTTCACTTCTTCCGGTCCTTTCTGCCCCGCATATTTTCCTACGGTCACGGTGGCGCCCAGCGTCAGCCCGGAAATCATACAGGTAACGATCTGGGTCACCTGAGTTCCGGTAGAAACAGCCGCAATGGCCTCCGGGGGACAGTACCAGCCTATAACCATCAAATCCACCGCCCCGTACAGGGCCTGTATCAGATTGGCTCCCAGAAAGGGAAGGGAAAAGACCAGTACCGTCCGTATAATATTTCCTTCTGTCAAATCATATTTCTCTTCCATAATGACTCCTCCGGGCATATTATCACATCTGGCCGGAACAAAGTCAACCGGATTCGGAAAAATCAGGAAGATGAACTGCGGGCGACCAGCGCGCCCTGTTCCACGTCAATTACAATAGTATCTCCCGCTCTCACCTCATCTGCCAGAATCAGTTTCGCTGCAAGGGTTTCCACGGTTTTCTGGAGATAACGCTTCAGAGGCCTTGCTCCATATACCGGGTCATAGCCGTGCTCCACTGCAAATTCCTGTGCCGCCTGGGTCAGCTCCACAGACACCTCCCGGTCCGCCAGACGACGGTTCAGATTTGCCAGCAGCAGGTGGATGATATTGCCAATATCGTCTTTGCTCAGAGGTTTAAACAAAATTGTTTCATCCAGACGGTTTAAAAACTCCGGCCGGAAATTATTTTTAAGCTCATCCAGCACTGCTTTTTCGCATTCCGGTCTGATTTCCCCGTTTTCCCCGATGCCTTCCAAAAGATAAGAGGAACCCAGATTGGACGTCATAATCAATATGGTATTTTTAAAATCCACGGTACGTCCCTGGGAATCGGTAATCCGTCCGTCATCCAGCACCTGAAGCAGTACGTTAAACACATCGGGATGAGCTTTCTCCACCTCGTCAAACAGTACTACGGAATAAGGTTTGCGGCGCACGGCTTCCGTGAGCTGGCCGCCTTCTTCATATCCCACATATCCGGGAGGAGCTCCAATCAGGCGGGATACGGAATATTTCTCCATATACTCGCTCATATCCAGCCTTACCATATTATTCTCATCGTCAAAAAGGCTGGCGGCCAGCGCTTTGGCCAGCTCTGTTTTCCCCACGCCGGTAGGCCCAAGGAACAGGAAGGAACCAATTGGCTTGCCGGGGTCTTTAATCCCTGCTTTGGAACGGATGATAGCTTCTGTTACTTTTGTAACTCCTTCTTCCTGGCCAATTACCCGTCTGTGCAGCTCTTCGTCCAGATGAAGGGTTTTGTTCCGCTCGCTTTCCGTGAGCTTCGCCACAGGTATTCCGGTCCACCGGGAAATAATCTTCGCAATCTCCTCCTCGCTGACATTTTCATGAACCAGGCTTAAATCTTTCTTTTTTACCTGTTCTTCTTCCAGTTCAAGCTGTCGTTTCAGTTCCGGCATTTTACCGTACTGGAGTTCCGCCGCCTTTTCCAGATCATAATTCTGCTGGGCCATGGCAATTTCCTTATTAAGAGCTTCCAGTTCCTCCCGGAGCTTCTGTACTTTTTCCACGGAATTTTTCTCATTGTCCCACTGGGCTTTCCGGGACTGGAATTCATTTTTCAGGTCTGCCAGTTCTTTCTGCAGGGTTTCCAGGCGGTCTTTGCTGAGCCGGTCTTCTTCTTTTTTCAGGGCGGCTTCCTCAATTTCCATCTGCATCACCCTGCGCTGCAATTCGTCCAGCTCTGTAGGCATGGAGTCCAGTTCCGTCTTGATCAGGGCGCAGGCCTCGTCCACAAGGTCGATGGCCTTATCCGGCAGGA
>Ga0137307_100881_pt1 | contig 32414 bp, 33 predicted proteins | sample NAcewD2O_March_2_FD_97180 | JGI IMG/M metagenome (GOLD analysis project Ga0137307, IMG submission 97180) | Mouse cecal microbial communities from Vienna, Austria - N-Acetylglucosamine amended D2O_March | ecosystem: Host-associated > Mammals > Digestive system > Large intestine > Cecum | place... | reverse complement strand
GACATGCTTTCGCGCCATGAAGTCCTCCGGATTCAATATCGAGGACACCCACCTGCGCGACATCGACCGCATCGCGCGTCTTACGGCGATGGTCTGCATGGCATTGGTATGGGCGTATCTCGTGGGCGAACATAAGGATATGAATGTGAAAGCTGTCAGAATATTGAAACACGGCAAGAGAGCCAAATCGCTGGTAAAGTATGGTTTGGAAGAAATCGAAAATGTTCTCCTCAGACCTCTCTACAAGCCGAAATTTGATATTTTCAAATTTTTGTCATGTACTTAGGTAGGAATTACAATAGCGTTCTCCAGGAAACGTCCGTTTCGTTGATTTTAAAGAAACGTGTATATGTCTTCATTTTCTTCCATATTTATTCTCAAACTCAGTAATTATATCAAGAAACTCTGCTGGAAGATAGTTCATTGCTTGCTTTCTCAACTCGTCAGGCACACCGAAATAAGCTTCTGCAATACTGCCTGTAATACCTCCAATGGTATCACTGTCACCTCCTATAGATATTGCGTTTCGTACAGAATCCTCAAAGTTCTCACCATCGAGGAATGCGACTATGGCTTGCGGAACACTATCTTGGCATATTCCTCCCCAAGTATAAGTCGACCTAATTTCATCACAGGTGAATTGGAGGTTGTATCTAAAGCGTTCTTCTATCTCAGAACGAATCTCCTCTTTAGCATATCCTTGCCTTGCCATCATAATGGCTAATGCTGTTGCTTGTGCACCTTTTATTCCTTCCGGGTGATTATGTGTACATTCAGCACTTCTTTTTGCCATAGCAAGAACCTCTTCCTTTGTATTGAAAGCCCATCCCACCGGGCCAACGCGCATGGCTGAACCATTTCCGCAGCTATTATACGGTCGAAAATCTTGCAACCGGATTGTACGAACAAGCCAATTTTGAAATTCATTTCCATATCCACCCATCGGCCAAGGATGTTTCTCTCCATACATACTATAATAACGTGCGACCTCACCTCCATGTAGAAGCCAGTCAGCCGTTGCAAAAGTCAAAATACTATCATCTGTATAACTTTTATTCGGGTCAAAAAACTCGAAATTCTTTGATTTGATAGGAGCGAATTCATACACACTACCTACTATGTCTCCAATAATACTACCAATCATAATTATTTTTATTATCACGCAAATCAATCGGAATTTCTTGTTCGCGCTCACAATACCCGTCACGATAACCATCCGCATATGCTTGTGCAATTGCCTTAGTCATCAATTCATTCACTTTTTCAGCCGCATAATTTTCTGCTTTTAGAGATAATTCCTTCATTATACTTTAAATTACAATTAATAGAAGTTATATTTACGTTTTTCTATAACTTAATAGAGTTTTGACAAAAAAGGTAAATGCAACAAGAGAAATATTTACTATTATTGCCTCCTGAATATAGCTTTCAGAATAGCATTTCCGATTTTCTTCTCCAATCCCGATTGAGTAGTAGGAATACCGGTCTCTTTTGCAATCCGTTGCTTTACTTTTGTTATGCCCAACGCCCGTTTCCATGAAAAGAACACTCCGGGAATCTTAATTTTGTCCTTCATTGCTTTTGGCATTGGTTTGAATATATGCAGACGGATTTTCTTCTATCTTTTTCAACTCACTTTTCCGCCATTCCTCAATTGCCGTTGACAACAGTTCAGACTGCGCCCGAGCGATTTGATTGAGCAGTTCCTTGTTGGCAAGTACTTCTGCCTCCAACTTATTTTTGTTCTTTTCTGTAGAGATCATTATCTCTGTATTGATTTCATCGTTAATATCCGATATTCTTTTATCGGACATCACACGTGCCTTGTGCATCTCTGAACGGAGCAAATCATCATAAGGGCCAGATGTCAGCATCATCTTAAAGAATGTAGGAATTACTTCTATTGATACAAACAGTAAAGTGATACATAATCTTGCCCAAAATAAATCCGTACCATAACCTGCAATATTATTTAATGCCTGAATTTGAGCGGTAAGTCCATTAAGAGCGTCTTGCGCAGCCCCCCCTTCCAACTCTATTTTCTTTATTTGTGCACGAACATCTGCCAAAAGTCGATTTAAATCAGTTATATCATGTTGCACTTCTTCTATTTGCGACTGAATATAAGATTGATTATTGATATTTTCCATTTGCTCTTTATCACGCAAACCCTTCAATTCTTCTTTCAATCTATCCACTTTATCTTGAAGTTGTTTTGCTGCTGGTCCATAACCAGCTTTTTTAGTTATGCCAGTTCCATTAGTTTCTTCATACAATCTATCTTCGGCATCGCTCAATTCTTTTTCTTTATTAGCTATTTGTCCTGAAATACCTGCTACATTCCCTTGTTTGAGTTCGGCAAGTCGCGTTTCCTTATTACGTTTTTGAGTAAGTAAATCCTTTTCACGTGAATATAAAGTTTCATGTGCTTTTTTCACTTCATCGTTTACATTTCCTTTATTCACTAATAATTGAGACTGAATCTTATCACTAAATATCCTTATTTCTAAAGGGGTAGAAATAATTATCCCCAAAAAGACAGCAAGAATAATACGTGGCAATCCTCCTAAAAGTTCATCCCGACTAATTGTATGCTTACCATCAGAATACATTGTATTAACCATGAATCTATCAAGATTGAAAATCAATGTACCCCAAAAAACGCCAAATAATATGGCAGTAGTTACATTCTTAAAGACAGCAAATAAAGCATATCCTCCTGAAAGCATTGCCATCAATGCAGTAAACAATATTGTTCCTCCAATACCAGCATATTTAGCATAGTCTGTCGGACATTGTCTGAGGATTTTTTTATTGGCTCCAGCACAAGTCCATAAAAACTCATTCAATACTCCTCCCCATTCTATTTCTTCCAAATTGTCATTATGTTCTGTTTTCATTGTTATTTTAGTTTTAAAAAGTGATTTAATTCCTTGATTTTAAGTTCTAACTTGTTCCACCAATGTTTCTTTCCTATTTCTAATTGAAGAAGATGAAATTTAGGTGATAAGATATATGTAGGTATCCCTTTCATTTCGATGTTCAATCCCTTAAATGTTGGTAACGCTAATCGAGAAGCATCGATGGGAGCAGTTAAATTCTGCATCATTGGAATTGTAGCTTGCATAGATGGCATGTTATTCTTCACTACAACCTTTTTATAAATTTGTGGAGTAGGTACCATAATCGTTTTTATAACAGGAAGTGGCAACATCCGAATATCAACTTTCCTCGTTTGTATGCCAAAGTCGTCTGTTACCCTTAGTTCAAAAGAAGTATCTTTTTCTATTTCAACTACCTTACTTCCATTAGCTTCTACCTTGCCATACCCCACAAGTTCCACAGATTTTGCATATTCAACCTGCCAGGTCAGCAATATAGGTATCTTAGGAAAAGAAAATTGTTTATCCGCAGAAAATGCTATTTGAGCTTCCGGCAAAACATTTAATACAATATCCCTCTCCAACGTTTTCGTTCCATCAAGTCTTGTCACACAGAGATGAAAAACTGTAGTTTCCGCCGGGGAAACCATCATACTTCCTTTCGGAGCAAGCTGTACTTCGTTTTCTCCATTGACCAATAATCTAATCTCGCTTGCGCCACTTATATCCCATTTCAGCGTGGCAGATTCTCCTTTTCTTCCCCTTTTCAATTTGTCGGGAGTAAGTATTACCGAAATTATAGGCTGGCTAAGGAAATAAGTATATTCACGCTCCGTTCCCTTTCCCAAAAGTTTGAAAAGTATTTCCGTATTAGGTTTCAAAGCTATTTCTGCGGATTCACGTCCCGTCAGTTCCGTTTCACGTCCATCATAAACCGCCTTTACACAATCACATTCTTCTGCTTTCCATCTCACTTCAGTAAGTGCCAAAGGATTGATCTCATCATAATCAAACTTACTCAGATGAGGTGAAACCTCGTCACACACTTCACATTTAATCAGACTATCATCCTGATTAACTGTTTCACATTGTTTACACAGCCAACTCATATAATCTTATTCACTCAAACCGCATATTTCGCATTAATCAGCCAAATTCAATCCCTTTCCACGAAGTCGGCTATTTTCCACTTTTATAGCAGATTCTATAGTCCCAGAACAATCTGAAGCAACAATTTCCGCTTCCTCAAATACCCTTCCACGAAGTTTACTACCTTCTTTCTTTGCAGCATACTCCACGGGGGCAGAAGAACCGTCAGTAACATTTTTCAAACAAACAAAGACTTCACTTATTGAAGGACGAAAATCCACAGATAAGGACAACATTTTTCGTATCAGCTCTTCAACCTTAGGATGAACAGACTTTTTAAATGAATATGATTTTCCATCACGCACACAACTCCATGTACTTTTATAGCCTTCTGCAAGAAGCGGCTTCGCACCAGTAAAGTACTCACAAAAAATAATTCCCAACGTAAATATATCCGACTTACAGGTAAGCGTATTTCCTTCAATCTCCCCATCTTCATCCATAATATAAGCTGCCTGCTCCGGAGAATAATATTCAGGAGTACCCACCAAATTTTCCCTGTCATCAGGAGGACAACGTTCAAAATAGCTGTCATCAAAATCTATCAATTTTACGACATATCCTTTTGCCGCACCTTTAATAGGCAAATTGTCAGGTTTCAAATCACCATGAACAATCTTGAGATTATGAAGAATACGAATGCTGTGAACAGCCGATTTTGCAATAAGAAGTATATCCTTGATTGGAAGTGAAGCAATCTGCTCGCAAGAAATAGAAGTAATATCTATTTTCTCCGTCACTTTATAGTATGATGTTCCGTTGCGAAAGAAATCCAATGCATAAATCAAATTTCCACCAGTACCAGCACAACACTTGCCAATAGCATTGTTCAAATTACAATGATGTTTCTCAAAAGCATCACATGCACGCCTTTTTTGTGCTTTTACACGATCGCTGCCCGGGCTATCTTCCGTAGGGTATTTCGGATCAAGAAATTCTTTTATGAAATAAACTTCTCCACCCTTTTCAGCAAAAGAAACCTTACTCGTTCCACCTGCTATTTTGAAGTCCTCTAATATACGATATCCATTTATCACTTCTCCTTTTAACATAATCAATCAGATTTTTTAATTTATGCACGCACAGTTTGTCCCTATCTACTTTTTTTTTCACATTCTCGTTCTGAACTATCAGAAACTGTATTGAAATTTATATAATGAAGATAATCTACCTTGTAAGTATTCCATCCTTCTTGTATTACCTCTTCCAGCTCATTCCTCTTTTTTCTCAGTTCTTCCTCTAACTCTGCAATCTCCCTCTCTTTAGCCGAAACATTTCCAAATCCAGGAACTTCTCTTTCTGAAAAGAGATTCTTTATCTCTTCAAAAGAAGAACCGAGAATCAGTAATGACATAGATATATCATCGGAAGTTACACATTCAATCTTCCTTTGAACATATTCCTTCCATTCCTTCATATCCTTTGCTTCCTTTAATCCTGAAAAAAGAACATTCTCAAAATGCATAGGAGTAGGAAAATAACCAAAGCAACCATCGGTAGCACTGAATACTATCAATGGAGCCTTTACTTCTACACGCTTAACATTGATTCTAAATTTACGATCAGCACAAACACAATTGGACATAGCTGCGTCATTCCGAATATTTTGCAAGGGATCTAACTCACCTTCCAAATCATCTTTAGACAATTGATAGAATCCTTCTGATGTCCACAGATAATTACGTGAGTCTCCAGCCCAATAACTCGTTAAAATATATTTTCCTATATCCGATTCTTCTATTGTACAGAAAGCCAATGTGGTAGGATAATCACGTACAAGTTTGCTCCTAAGTCCAGACTCTTTCGATAGATATTTTTCCTTTTCTTGTTGAAATTCGTTTTTTATTTCTTCCTTTATATATTCATCGGTAATATCTTTTTTCCCTAAATCAGCAACTATTTGAGCAATTACCCTTCCTACTATTCTCGATGCTACATAAGCCTTAGTATGACTATTTCCAAATCTTGATTGGCATATGGCAGCACCCGCCCCACCCATACCGTCAAACACACCAACAGCATGAAACTTCCCATCTTGAGAAGAAAAAGACAGAGGGTCAGAGTCTTCCCCACACCCCTCTCTCTTTTCCACCATAAAATCAAATTTGAGTATATCCATATCAAATGGAATTTGAAATAGCAGCAAGTATAGTTTCGTAATCAACCTCACTTAATCCCAAACCAGCTTTAGCCGGATGATGAATAGCATTACTCCAGTTCATTCCTATTTCAGTCCAAGCACTTGCATCCGGAACAAAAAGAATAAGTCTTTTGGCCGCTTTTCTCATTTTGCCAGACTGCTCATCCTCCCACCAGTCAGTAAGCTCGTCAAAATTGGAAGGCATATTCTGAGGATAAAATTCAGTTTTACATTTCTCTAAACCTATCGGATGAGTTGATGCGTCCGACCATACCACAACTACATGACGTCGTTTGTCTCCTTCCGTTGTCCAATCCGAATCAATAGCCATAGCCAACGCTTCTAAACCATTCTCCGGTTCATCACCTCCTCCTGCCGGCTTAAGAGAAGCCACGAAACTTTTGAATTCAGTTTCTTGAACCGGAATATCCAAAAATCCTGTGTCTGAAATCGCGGCAGCTCCATCCGCATAAAAATCTCTAAAAGCAATCACTCTGATACGAAGCGCAGAAACCTCTTTCCCTTTTTTATCACACATAGCACGAAGATCCGGATAAAATTTAAGAGCATTGTTCTTGACCGTATCAAGCAATTCACCCATACTTCCTGTGCAATCGATACACATTACAATGTCCACATTGTACTTTAATCCTTGTCCTGACATTTTGTTTTCTTTTTATGCCGAACGAATCCCTTTTTCGACTATTTTTATTTTGGGAAATTAAATATATAAAATAAAAGAAGAAGCATTGAAAATCAATACTCTAAAAACTTATTCCATATACCTACACAAAAAAGACGTGGGACCCGTACCATCACCCGTTCCACGTCTTGAGGCCCTGAGACTGCCCATCTTATCAGAACGAGCAACTTCGAGACCCCACGCAGATATGATATATCCAATACACCCCACAACGCATCATTATTCACTCTATAGACAAGAGTTAACAATCACGCAGGGTGAATACTAATATATAAACCACACCTTGGGGGCATCTACCGTTGCAATGTTCTTTGACAAGATTGAAGTTTCTCAGGTTTCAAGACGTCAAGAACAAAGCGTCGTGTAAACGCCTTCCTTATATAGTCATCTTACATCCGAAACGATATGACTCCCGCCGGAATCCGTACCCAAGGCAAAAAGAGCCTCATCGAATAAAGATGTCGCAAATTTAATAATAAATTGAATATAACATAATTATTCTTCAAAAAATATGAAGAACGCTCTTACTTTTTTAAAAAAAAGCAGAAACAGGGGAACTTATAAAATTCATCAGTTCCCCTGAATGCTCCGCAAGATATCTCGCGTTGATAGAATTGAAAATTCTCAGGGTTTCAAGACGAAACGCGACCTTTTCTTGTCAAAGCCATGCTGCTATTCATCAAATGAGTGATTCTTCATACTCTTAATAGACATAACATATCAAAGGTAAACGCATATTCTTTCTTTTTTCCAACTACTATAATTAAATAAACCATAATCCGTTGGCGGAATTAAAATATGTATCCGGGAATTTGGAATGGCTAAAGTTCACGTTTGTGTCGCTAAACCTTAACATTATCGTGCCAGACCTTAGCTTTGACCAAATAGAAGTTTGTGTGTATGACTACTATAGACCATAGTGAATATGCGGAACCAGCGTACCGGATACGACAAACCAAGAACGGGAATACAGGTAAATAAGTCCTTCTTTTACAAGATGTTTCACCATAAAAATCTGTGTATTATACGATTAACAATAGGGTGAAAGATATGAGGGATGAAATATGGTACTTATTTTTAATTGTTATTTTAGCTCGGAGGAATGCATCATACCATATAAAGAAGTAAAAATAACCCAAGTTTCTCAAACTCAACTTTCTTAGGGAACAAGAGAGCGAAGAGATAAAATGACAAAGAAAAAAAGTGCTTATCAACTGACACACTGTTCTCTGCGAAGCTCAAAGAAGTAATGAAAGACATCATTACATTACTTGTTATACTTCATTACATTACTTGTTATACTTCATTACATTACTTGTTATACTTCATTACATTACTTGTTATACTTCATTACATTACTTGTTATGCTTCATTACATTACTTGTTATGCCCATTACATTATTTGTTATGCTCCGTTACTTGTTATATTCCGTTATGATGTCTTTTCAATTTAATTCCGAACGGGTAAACCATATCTATTATGTCATGCAGGCGTGTAAACAAAACCTCAAGAATATTCATTAATGCACTGTCAAAGATTTGTTTTTATTGGGTCAGAAAACAGAAGAAATAATTGCAAAAATCGAAAATAACACCTACGTTTGTCCTATAAACCTATAAAATATGTGACATGCCTGAGATATGCTGATTTTTTGGAATAATAATCAGTTTATATTGGAGAGACCATAATCCCCCACACATCCATTTTGCATACGGAATCTACGAATGCTCAATAAGTGTTCTTGATAGAGTGGTAAACGGGCAAGCACCAGCAAAGGTCATTGCTAAAGTCAATGAATGGATAGACTTACATGAGTCTGAAATACTGACGCTATGGGAGAAAGCCCAAAAAGGAGAGCAACTAAATAAAATAGAACCTTTAAAATAAAAACGTTATGTTAAGAGTTGTAGATGTTGATTATATTAAAGACTACGAACTACTCCTGAAATTCAGTGATGGGGTTGTGAAGAAAGTTGATTTGTGCCCTTACCTGACAGGAAGCGTTTTCGGAGAATTGCTTGATCTCAACAGATTTATCCAATACGGACTGACACATATCACGATAGAGTGGGCCAACGGAGCGGATTTAGCTCCTGAATTCTTATATGAAATAGGAACTGCCGCATAACAAAGATTGCGACATTGAATCGGTTCAGTCCATCAACACAAATCCTGCCCAATAATAAGGATTGGAATAGATTCGGCTCATCTGCAACTGTGCCCTGCGGAAAGCCTCGTGATACTCCGTCCCTTTCAACCACTCCTTATAGAATAGAATCATCAGCTTGCCGGTGGCTTCATCGTCCACTTCCCACAAACTCATCAACACACTTTTCACTCCGGCTATTTTGAAAGCTCTCACCAGCCCCATGTATTCGGTGTTTGTCTCCGGGCTGCCTTGCCCGGTGTCACAGGCCGAAAGTACCACCAGGTCGGTGCCCGAAAGGTCAAGACGGCTGATTTCATAAGCCGTAAGAATGTTATCCAGTCGAGGAGGAATGCCTTTTTGATCAGAACTGCCTTGATTCCATTCTACGCCCGAATTGCTGAAAAACAAGCCTTGCCCATAACCGTATTCAGCCAAGTATTCCTGTTCGTTATACCCTAAAATCTTTCGTCCTGCAGGCGGAGCTATATTATCCATAAAAAAAGCATGCGTAGAAAAGTGGAGTATCTGTGGAGAAGGGGCACCCAGTCGCATGAGACTCTCTTCGGAAGCCTCCTGACGTGTGAATTTCATCACCTGAAATCGGTTGGCCTGCAACAAATTTTCAATGCTGTCCACTTCCATCCGCGAATAAGGCAATGGCTGCAATTTGTCACCACGGGTGGTTATACCACGAGTGTGCATATTCGACAAGTATTTTACGGGTTTAGAATAATATTGCATGTCACCCCAAAGTGCAGCCGAACGGGAAAAAGTGCTGGGACGATTCCGCAACTCCGGTATCTCATTAAGCGAAGTCAACAGGTGGAAGTTCCACCTCTCCAGCATATATTCGCCCTCTTTCAACTTCGATAGAGCATAGGGCATCAAATTCATCATGCCGTTTCCGGCGATATAGACGGTGCGTGCCTTCTCAAAAAGAGCAGGGAATTGGGCATGCAGATAAGCACCGATTCCTTTATTTTCATCCAAATCTTTCACCCACTCTGCTGTCGTTTTATCTTTAAATATGTTATAGACATACATCTTCAGCCAAACACTAACGTGTCTATCCATCGGTAGAAACAGGACGTAAGGAGTGGCGGGAGAGATGACAAAGATATAGCATCCACTCAGAGAAGTATCATTACAAAATAGCAAATGTACAGCAACTTCGTCATCCTGCAAAGATTCCCTAATCTCTTGGACACGATAGAACTGCCTGCCTATTCTGCCAGCATTCCCCTCCCCTCCTATCGAGCCCTCCTCTCCGTCGCACTGTTTCATGACCGAACGCAGGTTGTAATTATAATACATCAACAAGTAATCCAAAAAGTGTTCGGCATACAGTTGTTGGTAAACCGGATGGCTGCCCAATTCGATAAAAGCATCTCTATATGATGTGTGATTAAGACGCAGAAAATCATAGATATCATCCCTCACCTTCTTCCGCCTCGCCAAATGGTGGGTAAGCAGGAAATCACTGATCATGTCATACGCTTTAAGCTGCTTTTTCCACGACAAGAGCGTGTCTCCTTTATGTTTTGCATCGAAACTTTCCAAAAAACAATCCTGCACATTGATCTCAAGCAACAAGCAAGAGATTAAATCCGCTTCAGACAATTCCTTTTTCGTAGAATCACATAACAGATGTCCCTTTACCGGAAAAAACGCCCAAAGAAAAACCAACAACAAAAGTACAGACTTCATCTCTATAAAAATAAAATTAACACATGCAAATGTATAACGATTACATGATATTTTGCAAGATATTCCGTACCATATCGCAAAAATCTTTATTTTTGCAACTATTTAATATAGAATAAGGAATGGTTCGGCACCTATCATACATCATGTTATTGATTCTTTGCCTGTCTGGATTCACAAAGCTTTCGGCACAGACAAGACACGCTTTGTTCATCGGCATTAGCAACTATCCGGCATACTCGGAATGGAACTCGCTACATGCCGACAACGATTCTTCCATCCTCTATAAAATTTTCACTGCCCACCACATGCAATGGCATGCCCTGCGGAACGAGCATGCCACCAAGGCAGAAATTACGAATACCCTCAACCGACTATTGGCAATTGTCCAAAGCGGAGATACTTTACTGATTCACTTTTCATGCCACGGGCAGCAGATGGAAGATGACAACGGTGACGAAGCTGACTGTCTGGACGAAGCGCTGATACCCTACGATGCAGAGATGAGATACGAAAAAGGATATTATGAAGGCGAACACCACCTGCGCGACGATGAGCTGAACCGCCATCTCCTCGACATTCGCAAGCAGATAGGCAACCGAGGATTAGTCATTGTTTCATTAGATGCCTGTCATTCGACATCGGGAACCCGCAAGGATAAAGAAGCTACTGTCAGAGGAACGGACTACATTTTTTCTTCGTCAGGAAAGGGGCAAGCTTTAGCACAAAGCCCGCAACGAACCCGCTACATAGATACCCCTTTGGATGAGAACAGCCGGATGGCACCACTCATCGTTATCAGTGCCTGTAAATCGTATCAGAAAAACACAGAAGTGAGAGTGGACGGAGAGTATTATGGAGCACTGTCCTATTATTTATGTCAAGCACTGATGCACTGCCCGTTCGGTAACATCAAACAATGGCTCAGGATGCTCAAGCAACAAATGCAGCAAAACCTGCGCCACCAGTCGCCCATGATAGAATCCACATTACCCGATATATTATAGCATATATGAACAACACTCCTCTGAACGATATTGACCATCTTTTCCGACAACTCTATAGAGAGAAAGAGAAATTCACAAACTACATCTGCAACAAATTCGGATGTACTCCCGAAGATGCACGAGAACTGTTTCAAGAATCATGCATCGCAATGTTCCAAAACATCAAGAACGGACGTCTCACCAAACTCACTGTAGCCTCTTCCACTTATCTCATGTCCATCGGCATACACAAAATGATGGACAAGCAGAAAAGACCTTGGACAGAGGTGCCCATCAGTGAAGGCAACTTCGAGCAATTGGAGCGCTACCTGCAAGCCGAAAACGAAACCGACGAACAGTTAACTGAAAAGCTGGAATTAGCCAATAGCCTCATGGAGCAAGTGGCCTCATCGCATTGCCGTGACATCCTTTGGGGATATTATTGGGAGAATCTGAATATGGAAGAACTGGCTGCCAGACTGAACAAAAAGAATGCAGATGTAGTAAAGGCTCAAAAAAGCCAGTGTATCCAGAAATTGAAAAACCATATCAAGAATGTATTCAGAAAGGAGGAACTGATATGAATGTTTCTAATGAAGAGAGAATTGAACGCTACCTGAAAGGAGAAATGACGGATAGGGAAGCCACAACGTTTGAAGAAGAACTGCAAAAGAATGATACCTTACGAAAGAGTACCACCGAACAGGCTTTAGCCATCCATGCCATCCGCCATTATGCACACTGTGAGGATGAGCGTATGCTAAAAGCTATGCAAAGCATGTCCGAGAAGGATTTCATATCACAATTGGAACACAAAGTAACCCATACCCCTACAAAGAAAAACTATCTCTTACGAACTATCTATGCAATCGCAACGGCAGCTTGTATAAGCGGAATCATATATCTGCACACGCAACATAGTTTCTACAACGGAATAAAAGCTGAGCTCAAGCAAGCCCAATCTTTGGTCCAATCCACTACACAAGACATATTGCGAAGTGGACAAACTGATATGTCTGATATTCTAAAATTCCAAGAAGCATCTGCGTATATTATACAGAAAGATTATGTCAGCGCCATAGCCATACTTGAATCTATCGTCGAGGAAGGAGACATCAACTATTATTATCAGGATGCATGCTGGCAACTAAGCCTGTGTTACCTATTGAATAAAAATCAGCAAAAAGCCATAACATTGCTTCAACTGATAATCGAAGAGCAGCAATACCATGCAGAAAAAGCAATCAGGCTACTCCAAAAACTACAATAACAAATGAGGTTTTAGGGGTTAAGTCCTTGTGTGTAATGCAAAAACGCCCCTTTCCAAACCATCTAAAGACTCGGAAAGGGGCATATTTTAGAAAAGATAATTTCAGCGATCTTTATACACAATAGCTATATTCTTCAATCCACCTGAATCCTGCTTAAAACTCATAATGGAATCCAAACGAAAGATCTTCGCTCGTGAAAGTAAATCCATACCCGTTGCTGGAACTGTTGCCATTATAATCGTCTCTATATCCCAGAAAACCACATTTGGCAACCAAATTAAAGTTCTTATTCAACTTAATGGAGATGCCCGGTTTGAATCCTATTTCAAAACCATTCACAGCGTCCATGTCCTCCACCTTATAAGTAGAGAAGCCCAAGCCACCGTCTACAAACAGACGGACAAACTTATTCTCGTAATAAGAATAGCGTGCGTAAGGAGCTAAAGCGAAAGCATTCCCTTTCAACTTAAAATCATCCTCGACTACCTTGCTATGCGCAAATTCCAGAACGGCGCCTACCGCCCACTTTTCACTAAAGTTATAACCGACTTCCGGTGCCAATACGAAATTTGTTGCATCAGCATCGTCATTGTGCCAAAAACTAACTGTACCACCTAAATACACTTGTGCCTTCACTGAACATGCAACCATTGCAGCGAACAAAAGCATTACAATTTTCTTCATCTTATTACCTTTTTAAAATTTAACTGTCGCATCAATTATCCAGATGGAATCTTCCATCTCTTTTTTCGGGATGCAAAAGTATATCTTACCTTGAAACTACACAAATATTTAGTTAGTTTTTTATAAAATAAAGGAGTAAAGTGTTATATAATACCCTGCAACCGGAAATATTCAAGAAAGCATATTCCGACAAATTGAATTTTATCTATACTTTTACAAAGCCAATGCGCAGTTGGGTTCTGACGTTAATATAAAGTAGAAAACAATTTAACCAATTAAAATCATGGCCGACAACTATTTGGAAAAGCAATACGAAGCATACGAAAACAGAAAAGCCGCTTGGGAAAAAGAGCGCAAATACAAGAAAAAGTACCTCACGCCCAAACACCCTGAGACCCCAAAAGAAACTCCCAAAAGTTCGATGAGAATACACCACATTGCCATTTGGACTTTCCGCTTAGAAGAACTGAGGGATTTCTATATCCGCTATTTCAACGGGAAGAGCAACGAAAAGTATGTCAATGTTCAAAAAGGATTTGAATCCTACTTCATTTCTTTCGACGAAGGTCCCGCACTGGAATTGATGAAACGCACAGATGTGCAACGTGTTCCAATAGAAGAGAACAGATTGGGGCTTACCCACCTGGCTTTTGCCTTCCCAAGCAAAGAGGACGTGCTTGCGCTTACAGAACAGCTTCGGACAGACGGTTACACCATAGCCGGCGAACCGCGCACTTCAGGAGACGGCTATTTCGAAAGTGTCATACTTGACCCTGACGGAAACCGCGTAGAGTGTGTCTACAAATAAATGAATAACAGCCAATTTTGCATAATCATGTTCCATCACTTCAAAACTTCCATAGCCGACATTCCGCTTCCGAAGAAGTTCACTTACCCGTTCTGTTACACCCCTCACCCTTTATGCGTAAGGGCGGCAGAAGAGGTACAACACTATCTCGAAGAACAAAAAGAATGGCAGGAAGAACTGGAACAGGGAAAGATGTTCGGCGTACTGGTGGTTCAGACTGCGGACGGTGAAGTCGGTTATCTGGCCGCTTTCTCCGGCATATTGGCAGGAAAGAATCATCATCCTTACTTCGTTCCGCCCGTATATGACCTGTTACAACCTCAAGGTTTTTTCAGAATAGAAGAAGAAAACATCTCTGCCATCAACCGGCACATCAAGCGACTGGAAGAGACTCAGGAGTATGCCTCCTTATTGTCCGAACTGGAACAGGCACGCCGGCAGGCACAAGACGCACTGGATGCAGCCAAACTGCAACTGAAAGAAGCGAAAAAGAAAAGGGAAGCACGCAGAAAAGAACCCGGATTCATAGCCGAAGAAGAGGCCTCCCTGATACGCGAAAGCCAATTTCAGAAAGCTGAATACAAACGGCTGGAACGGTCGTGGAAAGAAAAGACAGATACCCTGCAGGCAGCAGTCGATACGTATGAACAGCAGATACAACAACTGAGAACAGAACGGAAAAAACGCTCTGCGGCATTGCAAATACAATTGTTCCAACAGTTCAAGATGCTGAACTATCGCAAAGAGGTGGAAACATTGGATGAGATATTCAGCCGGACCGTACACAAGATACCTCCCGCAGGCGCCGGAGAGTGCGCCGCTCCCAAATTGTTGCAGCAAGCCTATCTGCACAACTGGAAGCCCGTTGCTATGGCGGAGTTTTGGTGGGGCGCTTCTCCCAAGAACGAAATCCGCCATCACGGATACTATTACCCTGCCTGCAAGGGCAAATGCGAACCTATCCTACAGCACATGTTACAGGGATTGGATGTGGAAGAGAATCCTCTGAAACAGCCTACAAGTGAAAACAACGGAAAATTAGACGTCATTTACGAAGATGAATACATAGCAGTTATCAACAAGCCTGCTGGAATGTTGTCCGTACCAGGGAAGGACGGGAAAGAGTCGGTATACAGTCTAGCAAGGAAGCTTTATCCGGAAGCAGACGGTCCTATGATTGTACACCGGCTGGATATGGCCACATCCGGCTTACTAATCATTGCGAAAAACAAGAAGGCGCATCAACACCTGCAAGCCCAGTTCAAGAACCATAGTATCCGAAAGAAATATATAGCCTTGCTCGACGGCATAATCCGACAAGACCAAGGAACAATCGAACTTCCTCTTCGTCCGGACCCGCTGGATCGTCCGCGGCAAGTAGTGGACATGAAACATGGGAAGACTGCCATCACCCATTATCAGGTTCTTGAGCGGACAGAACGATATACACGCGTAGCCTTCTATCCTCATACAGGACGTACACACCAACTCCGCGTACATGCCGCGCATCCGCAGGGATTGCATTGTCCCATCATTGGGGATGAACTTTACGGGAAGAAAAACACGCGCCTCTACCTGCATGCAGAGTCTATCGAATTTGTTCATCCCGCCAACGGACAAGTTATCCGTATCACGAAAGAAGCCGGTTTTCCCATCCGCATAAATAAGGAATGATAAAGTTTAAGGTTGAACTTTGCCATGTTAAGGTTTAGATTCGTAAAGGTCAGGTTTAGATTCGCAAAGGTCAGGTTTAGATTCGCAAAGGTCAGGTTTAAGTTCACAAAGGTCAAGATTAGATTCGCAAGTGCATAATATCCATTTTTCAGCCCGAATAGTGTGACAAAAGCAAAAACCTTGCGACATATAGGGCAAATATCAACCCAATTATTTATCTTTGTTAGCTTTTAATAAGTTAGCATATAAAAAACAAATGCAATGAAAGATTTTTTTAAGTTTACATTAGCCACCATTACCGGTATAATCGTGTCATGTGTCGTGCTGTTTTTCATTAGTATACTGATACTTTTCGGTATGCTGTCTTCATCAGAATCCGAAACTCAAGTGAGCAAAAACTCGGTGATGATGCTCGACCTGCGAGGAACACTTTCCGAACGCAGCCAAGACAATCCGTTTGAGATTCTTTTGAACGAAGATGAAACAACATACGGACTGGACGACATCCTCTCATCCATCCGAAAAGCGAAAGAGAATGAAGACATTAAAGGAATCTACCTGCAATCCGGTTCTATGAGCCTTGGCTTTGCCTCAATGGAAGAGATACGTAAAGCACTGGTGGATTTCAAGGCAAGCGGCAAGTTCATAGTGGCTTATGGCGACCAATATACACAAAGCCTTTATTACTTGGCGAGTGTAGCCGACAAGGTATTGCTGAATCCTCAAGGGGTAATCGCCTGGTATGGTCTGGCATCCAATCCGATTTTCTATAAAGACCTGTTGGAAAAAATAGGAGTAGAAATGCAGATATTCAAAGTAGGAACATACAAATCGGCAGTCGAACCGTTCATCGCAACCGAAATGAGCCCCGCCAACCGCGAACAAGTCACCGTATTCCTGAATGGCATTTGGGAACAGATACTGACCGATGTTTCCGAATCAAGAGGAATGAGCAAAGAAAAGTTGAATGCTGCTGCTGACGAGATGATGATGTTCCATCCGGCTGCGGACTGTGTGGAGTATGGACTGGCCGATACCCTGATATACAAAAACGACGTGCGCAACTACCTGAAAAACATGGTCGGCATTGACGCAGACAAGCACCTCCCTATCCTGTCACTGAAAGACATGATAAACGTGAAAAAGAATGTCCCGAAAGATAAGAGCGGAAATATCGTTGCCGTATATTACGCATACGGTTCAATCGACGGAGGAAGTTCGCGTACCGGCAGCGAAGAAGGAATCTATTCCGAACAGATGATTCGCGACTTACGCAAACTGAAAGAAGATAAAGATGTGAAAGCCGTTGTATTGCGCGTAAACTCTCCGGGCGGAAGCGCTTTTGGCTCAGAACAAATATGGTATGCAGTAACCGAACTGAAAAAAGAAAAACCGGTGATCGTTTCTATGGGTGATTATGCAGCCTCAGGTGGTTACTACATCTCTTGCAACGCAGACAGCATTGTAGCCGACCCGACTACACTGACCGGCTCCATCGGCATCTTCGGCATGTTCCCCAACACGAAAGGACTGACCGACAAAATCGGACTTTCATTCGATGTAGTCAAGACCAATACCTATTCCGACTTCGGAGCAATGGGACGCCCGATGAACGACGGCGAAAAGGCATTGATGCAGAACACAGTGAATGCAGGCTATGAGTTGTTCGTGAAACGTTGCGCCGAAGGCCGCGGCATGACCACGGATGAAATCAAGGCTATAGCCGAAGGCCGCGTGTGGACAGGTGCCAAAGCCAAAGAACTGGGCTTGGTAGATGAATTAGGCGGCCTGGACAAAGCATTGGATATAGCCATCGCCAAAGCCGGCATCGAAGCTTATACCGTAATATCCTATCCGGCAAAGAAAGGTTTCTTTGAAGCTCTGATGAATACTAATCCTGGTGGATTTATACAATCGCACATGCTGAAAGGAAAAATCGGCGAAATTTATAATCAGTTTGAATGGCTGAACAACCTTGAGAATTGTGACAAGATTCAGGCACGTATTCCGTTCGAACTGAACATCAACTAAAAGAAAGGAGTGAATGGAAGAACCGCTTGTCAAGATACACTATTGGTTATACCCCGTCTCGTGGCTTTACGGGATCGGGGTACGCCTGCGAAACAGACTCTTTGACTGGGGATATTACCGGTCAAAGAGTTTTGACGTACCTGTCCTATGCATAGGAAACCTCGCCGTAGGCGGAACGGGCAAAACACCACATACTGAGTATCTCATCAAGCTGTTACAACAAAATGGAATAAACGTCGCTACGCTGAGCCGCGGATATAAACGGAAAAGCAAAGGTTATGTGCTCGCCACGGACCAAACGGACGTAAAGCACATTGGCGACGAACCTTATCAGATAAAAAACAAATTTCCAGACATACGGGTTGCCGTAGATGAAAATCGTTGCCACGGCATCGAACAATTGATGCAACTGGAAAATCCCCAGGTAGATGTCGTGTTGTTGGATGATGCCTTCCAGCATCGATACGTAAAAGCCGGAATAAACATATTGCTGACTGATTTCCACAGGCTGTTCTCGGACGACATCCTTCTTCCAGCAGGACGCCTGCGCGAACCGGAAGAGGGAAAAAACCGCGCACATATCGTAATCGTGACCAAATGTCCGGAAGATATCAAACCGATAGACTTCAATATCATCACCAAAAGACTGAACCTATATCCCTACCAGCAGCTCTATTTTTCTTCATTCAAGTACGGTGCACTGGTCCCCCTCTTCGGAGAGAGAAAACGGGCGTTGGGTTCACTCCGCAAAGACGAACAAATATTACTAATCACAGGCATCGCTTCGCCTGCCCCGTTAGTAGAAAAGCTGAAGAAGCATACGCCTCACGTGGACTTATGCCAATTTGACGACCATCATAATTTCAGTAGCAAAGATATGCAGATGATCAAAAACCGATTTGAACGTCTGAAAGGAGAAAACAAACTGATTGTCACCACCGAAAAGGATGCTACGAAATTAAAATGTCATCCAGCATTATCTCAAGCCCTGAAACCCTATTTGTACGTTTTGCCGATAGAAATAGAATTCTTACAAAATCAACAACATATATTTAACCAAAATATTATTGGCTATGTTAGAACTCATTCAAGAAACCGCAACTTACCTGAGAGGTAGGATGCACACACAACCAGAGACTGCAATTATCCTCGGAACTGGGCTGGGTAGCCTTGCCACTGAAATTACCGAGAAGTATGAAATAAAGTACGAAGATATACCGAACTTTCCTGTATCAACAGTAGAGGGCCATAGTGGTAAATTGATATTCGGCAAACTGGGCAACAAAGATATCATAGCTATGCAAGGACGCTTCCACTATTATGAGGGCTATTCCATGAAAGAAGTAACATTCCCCGTACGCGTAATGCGCGAATTAGGCATCAAGACCTTGTTCGTATCCAACGCAAGTGGCGGAACAAACCCGGATTTCGAGATAGGCGATTTGATGATCATCACAGACCACATCAACTATTTCCCCGAACATCCGTTGCGTGGCAAGAACATTCCGTACGGACCGCGTTTTCCGGACATGAGTGAAGCCTACAATAAAGAACTAATCCGCAAAGCCGATGCCATAGCAGCGGAAAAGGGTATCAAAGTACAACACGGGGTATATGTCGGCACACAAGGTCCCACGTTCGAGACACCTGCCGAATATAAACTGTTCCGCATCTTCGGTGCAGACGCAGTAGGTATGTCTACAGTACCGGAAGTGATAGTGGCAAACCATTGCGGAATCAAAGTGTTCGGTATCTCTGTCATCACCGATCTTGGCGTGGAAGGAAAAATTGTGGAAGTGACCCATGAAGAAGTACAAAAAGCAGCAGATGCCGCCCAACCCAAAATGACGGAAATCATGAGAGAATTAATAAACAGGGCATAACCACCCCATTAACTGTTAACTGTTAACTGTCAACTATCATTTATCATCTATCAACTGTCAACTATCATCTATCTGAAGAATGAGAACAGAAATAGCAAGCCTCGGTGAGTTCGGCCTTATCCGCCGGCTGACCGAAGGCATTAAACTGAGAAATGAATCAAGTCGGTATGGTGTAGGCGATGACGCAGCCGTACTCTCCTACCCGTCCGAAAAACAAGTATTAATCACTACAGACTTACTAATGGAAGGTGTACATTTCGATTTAGTATATGTTCCATTAAAACATTTGGGTTATAAAGCTGCTGTCGTAAATTTCTCCGACATTTATGCCATGAATGGCACACCACGGCAAATCACTGTTTCACTGGCTCTTTCCAAACGTTTCTCTGTCGAGGATATGGAAGAATTATATGCCGGTATCCGCTTGGCTTGCGAAGAGTATGATGTGGATATCGTAGGCGGTGACACCACTTCTTCCCTCACCGGACTTACCATCAGCATTACCTGCATCGGTGAAGCCGACAAAGACAAAGTGGTCTATCGAAACGGTGCCAAAGAAACAGATTTGATTTGCGTAAGTGGCGATTTGGGAGCTTCATACATGGGTTTGCAACTATTAGAGCGCGAAAAAGTAGCCCTCAAGGGAAATACCGAAGTTCAGCCCGATTTTTCCGGCAAAGAATATCTTCTGGAACGCCAGTTAAAGCCTGAGGCGCGTCGTGACATTATTGAAAAGCTGGCAAAAGAGGGTATCCAACCCACTTCGATGATGGATATTTCAGATGGTTTATCCTCAGAATTATTGCATATCTGCACGCAGAGCAAGGTGGGTTGCCGTGTTTATGAAGAGCACATCCCCATCGACTACCAGACAGCTGTCATGGCAGAAGAATTTAACATGAATCTAACGACTTGTGCCCTGAATGGTGGTGAAGATTATGAATTATTGTTCACCGTTCCCATTGCCGATCATGAGAAGATTTCTGAAATGGAAGGCGTGAAACTGATCGGACACATCACCAAACCGGAATTAGGTTGTGCATTAATCACTCGTGATGGTCAAGAGTTTGAGTTGAAAGCTCAAGGCTGGAATCCCTTGAAGGAAGAAATATCCAAAGAAGAAAAAGCAAGCGAAAATAAGGAAGGAGAATAAAGTTATACCTTTACTCTCTTTTCCCTCTACTTTTCTTCTCTTTTTCTTTTTCTCCGCTTTTTTCTTCAAATATAAGCGCTGATAATTAACCACATAGGTATTTATCAGCGTTTTTTTATCCCAAACCTCTTGCATAGTCCAAAACTTTCACTACCTTTGCAACCGAAAAAGAAAAAACATGGTGCCATAGCTCAGTTGGTAGAGCAAAGGACTGAAAATCCTTGTGTCCCCGGTTCGATTCCTGGTGGCACCACCTCCAAGAAAGTTAAATCGCTAATTCCAAAAGAGTTGGCGATTTTTCTTTTAGTCCCTATCGCCCATAGTCACTACAATAGTCACTATCTAAACATCTATAAATCACCTTAAATCGGCTTGATTAAATGTTCTTAAAAGAATCCGTTTAACTTTAACTCCAATTCACTCCACATTAAATTTCCCATAAAAATATAGTGACTATCCGCGTGGCGGACTGGAATAGTCACTATCGTTATACGGGCTGGTATCTTCTACATTGAAAGTTGTGTGCCGGATTGCTTGTTGTCGATGGCATCATATCGGGAGCGTCGACCAACCTCCCATTCACGATTCATGCCGTGAGCTGTGTTGACGTTGAGGGAAGAAATGGCTGCTGATAGATTCATGGCAAATATCCTCGTTATCTGCTCCGGATAGTCCTGTGTGCGGTTTGCTAGCACTTTTGTGCCTGTCTGAGCCAATGTCTGCTCCTTGATTCTGCGGGTAATGGTTCGGGCATCCTCATGGGTGAAATATGCGATCGCAAGTTTACGGAGATACTCCTGCTGTTCTGATGGTGGCATTGCTCGATAACGGTTGATTTCTTCTTGGGTCATGGTATTGATTGATGTTGAGAAGCCGTCAGCCATTGTGATTCTCAATGCATACCCTCCGTTGCGGTGCCTGATTACTGCCACTGATTTTATTGATTCTTCGCGATTATTGATTGGATTTTGTTTCAGATAGGTAGCAAGTATCTCTTCAGACAACATCGTGGCGGCTATCATATAGCCAACATCCTCGCGTTCTTCCGGCTTCACTCCATGATACCAGGAATACTGCCGCATGGATATGCCCTTTTGATATGTTTCACCATCTTTCGTGTGGATTCGTATATAGTCGTTTAAGCCCTCCCTGCAGATCTCGACAGTGAAAAGAGTGCGGTAAACGTCAAGCGGAGAAGACTGGCGTTCTTGTTGCAGGGTGAAGTCAATCAGTTCGGAAAGCTTCATCACCTTGTTACCGTCAAAGGCTATCTTCCCGGCATGGTCAACAATGCCGTAACCCCGGACTTGTCCGTTTCTGTCTTTCTGAAAACAGATGTCGATGCCGAAGCGGGTTTTCAGCGTATCGAGCAGCTGTTGTATCTTATCCTGCGTCTCCTTATCCAACGGCTGACCGCTGCTGTCAAGAATTTTCTTTATATCGGAATTGAATTTTGTGCGAATCGGCTTTTTCTTTCCACCTTCTGACACTTTGACATTTTCGACATTATGACATTTTCCTCCGGCTATCTCCGACTTGTATTTACGGATAATGGCACGAAGCTGTCTCGCACGCTCCTTGCGCCGGGCACTGTTCTTAGTAATTCGGTTGAAAATGTCGCCGATGGGGATATTCCCGGCATTGCCTCCGCATTTGAAAAGGCGGTAGCCATTGAGCGACTTCTCCATCCTATAGCCGTGAGCCGTTACGATATTAGCGAACTGCCCCTCGGTCTCATAATCGTAGCTGAATATATGGTCGATGTCTTTACTGATGTCGGATGCAAGAATCCGGTTGGCACACTCGTTAAGCCTACGCCTGTCCTGATGGTCGGAAATCGGGAAGCCGTTAGGCTTTATCCGTGTTGACAGTATGTGGACGTGATTGTTTCCGGTGTCATGATGCGCATAAACGAAATACGGCTGTCGGGCATAGCCCATGCCATCCATCAGCTCACGGGCGAAATCGGTCAATTCCTCCGGAGACATCACTCTTCCCTTGACCGATGCCGACACATGGAACTGAAAACGGGTTGTTTTTGTATTTCCATAAGTCTGAGAACGGTCTTTAAGATAACGCTCAATCTCTGCCGATGCATCGAGACTGAAGTGATGAAGAATCTCCACACTGTGACGCAATGCCTCACTCACGTTCTCCATCGCCATTAGCTGAGCCACACCCGCCGCTACCTTCATTTCATTATACCTGGCACCGGGAAATGCACCGCCGGACACATCGCTGAGTTTCTTTACTATCATCTAGCGTTGGTTATGAGATTAGACAGATACTTCAACATATCCTGCACTGTGGTCCAGTCGTTGTGAAATTGGCTGAAGGGAAGAAGATCCGACGCCCTGAGGGATAAAGGAAACATCTTCTGCTGCTCGTTGATATGCCTGATGACCTGATTGGAGTTTGTTCCAATCCTGCCGATAAGTTTGAGCGCGGAGTTAAGCGACGCTATCATCTGTGGATTCTCACGTTCAGCAACTTGTTTCTCATTGTATTGGAGTGTGGCGCAGCGCACGAATGCGCTCAGATTTCCATTGGTGTATCTGTCGGCTCTTGATTGAATCTCCGAAAGAGTCTGCGAGTCAACTCGTATTTTGATAGTTTCAGATTTTATTGTTGTCATATTATTCGTTGTCTTGATAGTTTGATACAATGACACCTTGATGCTTTTATACTTTGATGCTTTGATGCCTTCATGCCTTGATGCCTTCATGTATTGTTGTCATGATAACTTGATGTCTTGATGTTTCCATAACTTGAAGCTTTAATGCCTGTATATCTTGGTTTGACATTATCGCATAATCCTATGACCGTATTTCATCAGATAAAAGACTGCGAGTTTCGAGCGGAATTGACCCTCACCTCTAAGGAGGCGGGATTGCCGTTGTGGACACAAGCGGCATATCTTGCAAAGCTAGGTCTATACTCCAAACCAGGCATGAGTAGCCTCGTTGTTTCCCTCAATCCTGCTTCGGTCGAAAAGGTCATAATGTCAAAATTTCAAAGTGTCACCGTACATTTCAAATTTTGCGATAGCGACCATGAGACTCCTTCTTGATGAATCCCCGTCCACCGTCTCTCAGAAATCTCTTGACCGAAGATTCAGAGATGCCGAGTTTCAGAGACTCCCGGACTGCCTCGGATGTGGTGAATGAATCTCTGAGATTGCCGAGTAATTCGGTAAACCGGTTATCAAGCATACCGGTATCAATCTCCGGGGTTATCCTACTTTCCATGTTTCTGAAATATTCGGTAAGCTTAGTTGCGAGTTCCGCTGATTTCAGTTCAATTTCATCCATAGCGGACTCTCCGCAGATGCTGTGCATGACCTGTATAATCAGACAGAAGCGGATGAGATAAGTCTCCAGTTTGCCGCATAACGCCCTTACAGCGTCCGATTCGGTTTCCGAGTAAGCCTTGTTGTTTACCTCGTCCTTCCATTGAATCACACGCTGCTTCGCATCACGGGAAAACGTAAGCTCGATAGAGTTTGCTTTTCCCTCTTGGTCTATTGGAGGATTGATACTCACAGCCTTTCGGATGATGCTTTCCCATTCCTCAAGGATCTTATAAGGCATGATCGCATCGCTCCATGACGGCATTTCATTGATTTCGGGATAGACTTTCAGAAACCGTGACGAAAATCCGTTCACAAGGCGTTTACCTCCGAACTGTTCGGAGAGTCTCCCCGGTTGTGTTGAGCCGATTATCGAGCAATAGGGATTGGAGAGAAATATGTGCTCGTTGTTTGACTTACGGCTATACTTGAACGGTGTACCGCTGAACAGGCTGAGGAAATAGCTCTCGTCAGAACCATTGTATCGGTTGAAGTTGGAAAGCAGGCTGTCAATCTCATCCTTATATATGAGAACTCCTCGTGGATTGTCACGCATGGCGGCAATCATAGCCTCGACGGTTGAATCCACCACTACATGACATTTCCGCTGTGGCATCTTCATCTCTTCCGGAAAAGAATGCTTTTCTCGCTGCTTCGCTGACATTCGTTCCCATCTTCGGTACGCCTCCATTTCCTTGCAATAAACATAGTCATATTCACCGTCAAGTTTGAGCAAGGGAGCGACCGCCTGTTGCAGCGGCGGTGTCTTGCCACAACTCGGCGAACCGACAAGCACCATATATATTATCGGACGGCTGACCCATCCGGTCATGAAGCGGACAGACCATGTATTTCCCATAGCCGCTGCAAACACTGTGAGGATTGACGCGGCAGTGAAATCCAAATGGAAGTTCTCATACTCATGAAGAGATTCGATGATATGTCGGATTGCCGTCGGGAATACTTCGAGAGGAAATGACGATGCTGATGCTTCGCCCGGCTCAATGGAATCATGCCATTCATCCTCATGTAGACCACACGAAGGGATAATTGGACGGTGACGGCGATTATTGTAGCTCATATCCGTCAGATGTTGATGTTGCGTTGTCCTAGAGCCTTGCGTACCTCATATTCAGGATAGAGTACCTTGTTCCCGGTCTTCACAGGTTTGAGGATTCCCTTGTTGGCCCAGTGCCATAGGGTGGCATCGCATACTCCGAACAGTTTCTTTACCTCTGCCTTGGTAAGCATACGTTCTTTCTTCGCTGCCTCGACCATTGAGCCGAGTTCGTCTTTGGCCCGGCGTATAAGGTCATCAGAAAAGGCTTTGAGGTCTTCGGCACTCATCTCCACCTTGACATGAGCGCGGCCTTCATTCAGCATATCTAAAAAGTCTTGCATATTTATTCCGATTGCCGTCTGGATTATGGCGGTTCCGATGACGGCAAAAAACGAAAACGCCACCGTTCCGAAATGGAACGGTGACGCAAAAGTATAGCGTAATTTATTGGATTGAAAAGAAATGACGGTTCGTTAAGTACGCGAACGCTGAAACGAATCAAACGAATCGAAAAGAGCTTATTTCAACCAACATTATCCGGATTAATCAGGAGAATACCGGTCTTTATCTTGTCGATTGCAAAACGGTGTTCCGGTTCGTCCTTGACATATTGTTTGCGATTGGGAGACAGGCTTTGGAGTGCATTTACGCTTTTTTGCACCTGTCGTTCGCCAACAATTTTGCTTTCTGGGAAAGTAGCGGCCAATATCTCGGCAAACTGTTTTACAGGTCTTCGGGCGTCCAATTCCCCTGATTCTACCAATGCAATATACAGATGCGCAATATCAACGCCACTAATATGTGTCTGTGTCCATTTGCCGATGCGCCTTACCGTTTCACTGTCGTGAGATGACAAGAGGGAAGTAAGGTCATGCACAAATTCTTTATCTTCTGAAATTTTAGCTGTGGGTGGTAACTTCTCAATTCCATCCAATACCCAATCTGCCAAATCTCCGTTATCGACACTTTTCCGGAAGTCCAGAAACTCCTTCAACTCCTTTCGGGTTCGATGATTGTTCTCAATTTCACGGGTCATAAATGCCTTCAGAAACTTTGAGAGTTGCCATTGGTACTGCCGATTGTCAATCAACTGTGAGGCGTCTTCAATATTCTCAATCAGCATTTCCGATGAGCGTCCATATTTCAGCCATGCAGCAAAGGGCATCCGGTGTTTCTCCCATTCACTATCCTCCGAATGCCCATCCAGTACAATCCGGGTATAGCCCGATTCCCGGAGAATCTTCAAAAGTTCCTCCAAGTCCAGATTGTCGAGGTCGATCATATCCTCCAGCCTTTTCCGGAACTCAGGCGAGGCGGAAAACGCTGACTGCCCCAAAAGAAATACCGCCAACAAGTCAGCCTCGCTCATATCAGCGGCAAACTCACCATATTCCTGTGGATGTTCCTCCATCCACGCCTTTATCTCGTCCTCACTCCGTTCAGGAGCCTTATGATTCTTATTGGTACTCATATCTTTTGTTTTGTGGCTACAAAGTTCGCACAAACCCATTGCTAAATCTCAACCATTAGACACAATTCCGACAAAATCCCTCATAATCACATAAACACACACACATACTGTAGTCCTATTTATCAGGGAACAGCAAAGTATCTGCACTCAGTGTCACCGGATAGAAGTTGCAGCAATCAATTGAAAATTTCTGTAATACTATAATTGTCATGCGTTACAGTTTGTATCTATAAGAAAAATTTCGCTTTCAATTGTACCACTAACATAAATCTCACATTAATTCTGGCGAAATCCGAGGTATAAATTATTCGCTCGCTAGCCCATTATCCCCAACTCGCAAATCTCGAATGGTCTGAAGGATATGAGTTATTTTCATCAAAATACAGGCAACCCCGATAATCGCTATCGGGGTTGCCTGTATTTGTCGTATGAAAAATTGCGCTATTGCAATACGGTCAATTTGAAGCCATAGTTCGTTTTTTCTTTTTGAGGGATGAGCTTGGTTTGTAAGAATGGCTCTACCGGGCGACCATAACTGTCAAATTTCAGCTGCTTGTCCTCATCGAGATCCTGAAAGGCTCGTATCGACACCTCTTTGTCGATTGCCTCTGAGAAATCAACAGGTATTACGATAGAATCGTCTTCGACTTCGATTGCGACTTTGAGTAATTCTTTATCTCCGCAGGTCGCAGAGACATAGAGAGTTCCCTCGGTATACGGCAACTCACTGACGGTGATTGTGAAAACCGGAGTTCCGGCCTTCGCACTGACGCATAGGGCGATCAATGCGAAGATGAATAATAACTTTTTCATTTCTTTACATTGTTTATTGATTCGTATGTTTGAGAGTTGTTTAACTTGCGTTGTGGCGCGCTTCGCTTTTTACCTTTGTAGAGATTTAACGTGACCCCGACCCAGAATAATTGGCGAGTTGATGAAACTTGGTATTCTCTGTCAAATCCGGCGATAGCACTCAAATCCCGGCTTTTTACACTGATATTTCCAATGGGATTGAAAGCACCGGCCATAAAAGTCGCATTGCGGTATGTGTATCCTACTCCGATATTCAGCATATTGTTATTGGCGCTGAATATATCTTCTCCCCATAGAGAATTATATGTGGTATTATACTTAACCATAACCCACCACGAACCATTTACATACATAAGTTGGGCATTTACAAATGGCTGTGAATAATCATGTCGATAGTTGAGTCCCTTGCTGACTGTCTTATGCCAGCCTCCTTCTAAAGAAAGATTAAGCTGCTTTATGAATATCGGCAATCTAATCTGAGCCTTGACTATGAAATTGTTATTATAGCCGGAGTTGTGATAGGACTTGACTATTTGATTGTCAATATATGTCTTGGCACCCATTATTGGATTGTGATTGTAGGTATTGCCAGCAGTAAGTTTCAGAGATATATCCTTAAATCTACCGTCAAATTCTACCTTTGTGTCATATTGCTGAAATGCGGAGACTTTGGGATTTAATTTGCTCCACTGGTAACTGTCAATTTGTTGAATAACCGGATTAAGCTGATTCACTGTGGGGGACACCGTGTTTACATTCCCTGTAAAGGAAATACCGCCCCATGAGACAGGTGTATATCGTAAATATATCCGTGGATTTGCATTGAAGTAATTGTGCTTCAACGGTTCTTTTACGATATAGGCAGTTCCTCCTATACCGATACTATATTGAATCTTATCCAAGTTCTGTTTCCATTCGACAAATAAGCTACCCATAACACTTTTCTCATTGATGTCTGCTGAATAATTATAGCGCGCTTCGTTCCATTCGCCTAGACTGCGAACTCCTGATGACAGGGTGCCATTTCCAATACGACATTCCCAAACGCCTTCACCGAACAATCTGTATCCTCTGTTGGATATTGAGGTAGATAATTCCACCTCCGATGTTTGATAACTACGGCCATTCGAGCCATTCATTACAGTTGGGATTATGTTAAAGTACAGCTTGTTAGATTTATTTGCTTTCCAATGCATATAGATGTCCAAGTCAATCTGTGTCGATTTTATCGGTAGTTCCTCCCGTTCAAAATCATCTATAATTTCATCACCAATCATGGTGATTATCTCACCCTCTGATATATAGCGGTCGCTCTTGCGGAATATGCGTAACTGAGTATTCAACAGAAACTTATTCCCTATTGCATAGGAATCTTGCAATGACACTCGATGAGAAGCCATCCTGTTAGGGGCATTTATGCCGTTCTCTAAACGTAATATTTCGGTTCCGTCAGATAAGAGATAATGCTCAGAATTGTCACGGAAAGCAGACATTCTCCACATAGGATTGGACTGGATATCAAGAGTCCATTCACTACGCCCCGACGTATATTTCAACGCCCCGGTATAATTACCCCAACCACGGTTTACAGATTGGAGCAGATTGAGGGATACACCATAGCCTGTTTCGCGTCGTTTTACAGTTATATCTAACACTCCTGTTGCCTCCCCATACCTCACGCCTGGATTAGATATGTATTCTACTTTGGTAATATCTTTGGGTGATATGGATGTGAAATCTATTTGAGAGGCAGGACGACCGTTAATCCTTATGGACAACTCGCCACCGCCCAATCTCTCAATAGACCCGGTAGCCGGATTTATAATCAGGTCGGGGATTTGTAGACCGGCAAGTAATTGAACTCCGCTGTTCGTAGCATTCCTCAATTCCTTTGTGGGATAGAAAAAAGTCTTGTTGCCAATAACCTGATTTTCAGGAGCGACTACCACCACCTCATTCAGTTCACGCGAAATATCCAAGGAATCCTGCAACCCGTTCTGAGCGACAGCATTTAGTAATGCTATCGCGTATAAGAACAGTATGCCAAGATATATTCGCATGAACTTCGTGTTGATCTTCATCGTAAATCTACTTCTATGGCATAGAAATGTACTGTTTCAGTGCCTCGACATATTCTTCAAAGGCATTGCGGCCTTCTAGAGTTATACGGGCGGTAGTCCGTGTTTTCCTCCCGACAAACCCTTTTTCAATGGAGATATATCCGGCTGCGGAAAGTTTGTCAAGCTGTACACTCAGATTTCCGGCTGTCGATTCTGTTTTCTCCCTGAGATATACGAAATCGGCTTCTTCCAGATTCATGAGAATCGACATTACGCCCAGTCTCAGCTGAGAATGCAGCAATGGATTCAGCTCTTTCATAATCCGCGCTTTGCTTTCGAGTTAAGTATATGACCGGGAACAATCATCATTGCTGCAAAAGCAATGATGAATAGCGGCATGAACCAACTCGCCATAAGAGCCACATGAGCAGAGATACAGCATGTGGTGAAAATTCCTGTCAAAAGTCCGATGCTGCCACCCGCAATGAGTGATATTTCTTTGATTACCAACCCTTGCATGATCTCAGCCATAGGAACGATGATTAGAGCGAAAGCAAACATCATGCTCCATGAGTCTTTTCCGCCGATCACAAGAAAACCGAGACATAACAGGGCAGAAGCTATGCCGGTCAATCCGACAACAGACCACATTTGTGAAGTCAGTTTGTCAGTATAGCTCTTTGAGCCTGACGCCACTCGCTCTTTCTTAGCCATTATCGGAGTAGCGATACCACCTATTATCCAGATGAGAAACCATAGCCAGTTTACGGCGGGATTATTAGTGGTCACAAGGAGCACCCATATAAGTGCCGTTACTGCCACGATGAGGTATCCCCACATGAGGAGGATATTGCCGCTGCCTTTTACGAGGCGGTCTTTTGTGCGCGAGATCATCGAGGTTATGATTTCGATGCTCTCTGCTTCCGTAATCTTTCTTTCTTCCATAGTCGGAGTTTAATTATGGGTTGAACAAACTGGTTTATGTAATAAACCATATTCTGAAAAAGAAAAGAGCTGACTCTTGCGTTGCCGCTCTTAAATCATTTCGACTGCAAAGGTAAAGCGGTTTATTGAATAAACCAAATTTCAGACGAATTTTTTTGAGATTTTTCCAGCCTTTCTTTATACTGAAGTAGTGAAAAGAAGGATCAGTTGTTCTTGTTGATGAGATTGACCACGACTTTGACCATCGTGTCCTTTTCCTCGGTACGACTTTCGGCTATCATGAGAGTGAGGGCTACAAGGGTATTGTCGGCTATGCGTTTGGTGCCGTCCTCATTGTAAAGAATTCCGTTTCCATTGAGGAACCATAGGAACAGCGTGGCGGCAATTCGTTTGTTGCCGTCGCTGAAAGAATGGTTCTTCGTGACGAGATACAGGAGCATGGCAGCCTTCTCCTCAACTGAAGGGTAAAGGTCAACGCCTCCGAAAGTCTGGTAAATCTGTCCGATAGAGCTTTTGAATGAGTCATCTTTCTCGTTGCCAAAGAGTGATGAGCCGCCGAATTTCTCATGCAGCTGCCTGATAACCTCCATCGCCTTCTCGTATGTGGCATGAAAAGCCTCCTGCCCTGTGGTCTGCTCTATCTTCAACTCTTGATAGTCGTATCGGTCGAGAGTGTCAAGAGCATAGGTATAATCCACTACTACATTAAGCAAAGAACGACTATCTTCAGTAAGTTTCTCTTGATTTTGGATAGTCCTACCGAGAACTTTGACCAACTGGCTCAGTTCGTCATATTTCTGCGAGGCAACCCGCTCATTGATAGCATAGCCATTGAGAAGATATTGCTTCAGTACCTTGTTAGCCCAGATGCGAAAAGCCGTGGCATTCTTTGAATTGACGCGATAACCGACTGATAGAATAGCATCAAGATTGTAGTGATCGACAACCTCAACTGATGAGCCGCGGAAACCTCGATTCACGACTGTTTCCATTTTGGAAATAGTCGCATCACGATCCAGTTCGCCCGATGCGAAGATATTTTTTAGGTGCTTGGAGATTGCCGGGACTTTCGTTCCGAATAAATCGGCAATCTGACGCTGTGTGAGCCAAATTGTCTCACCTCGGACAGTTACGTCCAACTGTGTCTCTCCGTTTGGAGTTTGGTATATTACCAGCTGAGTTTCGTTATTGGTTTCCATATTGCAAAAGTAATTAAAATCATTGATATTAAGATTCTTTCAGATTATATTTGAGTTAGAAGACATCTGCTCCGGTCGGGTTGGCAATTGCGTCTATCTCGTCAGCAATTTCATCGGAGGACAGTTTGATATAGTCCATAAATGTCTTTTGGGTCTTATGTCCGCTGACGTGCATCATCTGAACGATGGTGTATTTGTGGGTGAGGTACATATTGGTGATTCCACTGCGTCGGGCTGTGTGGGTGGTGACACAAGCATACCGCGGCATCACTACCTCGCCTTTATCGTTACGCTCGACA
>Ga0137307_100879_pt1 | contig 32490 bp, 35 predicted proteins | sample NAcewD2O_March_2_FD_97180 | JGI IMG/M metagenome (GOLD analysis project Ga0137307, IMG submission 97180) | Mouse cecal microbial communities from Vienna, Austria - N-Acetylglucosamine amended D2O_March | ecosystem: Host-associated > Mammals > Digestive system > Large intestine > Cecum | place... | reverse complement strand
TGAAAGCATCAATGCATTTATCCCTGCATGGTTCATGACCGGACTTAAAACTGCTGGCGCACTCCTCCCTGCTATGGGTATGGCAATCCTGATGCGCTATCTGCCCATTAAAAAATATTGGTATTATTTTGTAATCGGTTTTGTTCTAATCGCTTATGGCGGCGGCAACTATACCGTAATGGCAGCAGCTTTGGCAGGTATAGCTTTTGCAGGCATGCACTTGGCAAGAACCAACAATAGAGCTGCGGCTGTAGCCGGAGCAGCAATTGAAGATGACGAGGAGGTAGAAATTGATGGGTAACCAGAAAAAATTAACCAAACAGGACATCAACAAAGTTTACTTCCGCAATCTGTTTGCATTACAGTTTGGCTGGAACTACGAAAAAATGCAGGGCTTGGGCTATGCCTATGTCATGATGCCCGTCCTGAAACGGCTCTACGGAGATAATCCGGAAGCAATGAAACGTGCCTTAAAGATGCATCTTGGTTATTTCAATACTTCCCAGCAGATGTCTCATCTAATCGTCGGTGCGGATATGGCTCTGGAAGAAGAACTGGGCATCGAATCCGAAGAAGCCGTTGTCAGCATCAAGACCGGGCTTATGGGTCCCTTCGCCGGCGTAGGCGATACTCTGTTTATTGCTATCTACCGGGCTATCGTATTCTCTATCGCAGCTTACATTGCTCTGCAAGGTAATCCTGTAGGCCTTTTTGTTCCTTTGATAGCTTGTGCCGCAATATTGTTTGCACGTTACAAATTTACTTATATCGGTTATAACTCCGGCCGTAAACTGGCGGAAGGCTTCGCAGATCGAATCGCTCCCATCACTGAAGCAGCCAGCATTTTGGGTTTGACCGTGGTAGGCGCTTTGATTCCTTCCGTAGTCAACTACAAAACCAACTTAACTTTTGCTTTTGGCGAAGTAACCTTTGCTTTACAGGATATGTTCGACAAAATCCTGCCCTCCCTGCTGCCGCTGGCTATCGTAATGCTGTCCTACTGGCTGCTCGGGAAAAAGAAAGTAAATTCTACCCGTCTGATTTTTATCCTAATCATTCTGGGTATGGTGCTAGGTAATCTTCAGAATGTCCTTACCGGATTGGCAGGTTTGTTCTAAACTAAAGTTAGGAGGTCGCTTATATGATAGGAATCATCGTAACCGGGCATGGGCATTTCGCTACTGGCCTTGTCAATGCATTGGAGCTTCTGACAGGAGCTACGGAAGCGCTGGAAGCCATTGACTTTGAAGGTTCCCAGTCCGGAGAAGAGCTAGGCGAGACAATCCTCGCCTCTGCCGCAAAGCTTGATGGCGGAAATGGCATACTGGTCATGACAGACTTGCGCGGCGGAACACCCTTTAATATTTCCACACAACTCTCCATGAGCAAATGCAAAAATCTGGAGATTGTCGCCGGAAGCAATTTGCCCATGCTTTTAGAGGCTTATATGAGCCGCGACTCCGTAGACAATGCTGCCGCTTTGGCACAGCAGATTGCGGCTTCCGGCAAAGAGCAGATAATATATTTTGAGAAGACGTCCGATTTCGCCGCAGGCGATGATGACGATGAAATCGAATTAGATTAAAACAGGAGGTTTTTCAAATGGCAATCATACATGCAAGAGTCGATGAACGTTTGATTCATGGCCAGGTAGCTATGGTATGGACTAACACTGTGGGCGCCACCCGTATTGTGGTGGTTAACGATGCCGCTGTAAAGGACGAAATGATTATAGCTGCATTAAAGATGGCAAAACCCGCCGGTGTAAAATTGTCCATCCTTTCCAAGAACCGGGCCATCGAGAAATTCGCCGAAAAGACATATGACGGAGAAAAAGTCTTTTTGATTACCAAAAATGTGGGCGATATGGCCGCTTTGGTTGCTGCCGGCGTAGAAATCCGCGCCATCAATGTAGGCAATGTAGCGAAACATGAAGGTTCCCGCCCTATTAAGAAATCCGTAGAATTAAACGATACTGATATTGCACAGATAAAGGAAATAATTGGGAAAGGCATTCCGGTAACCGCTCAGATGATTCCCAACGAATCGGACCAGTCCATCCTGAATTATCTGTAAGGTTTATCCGGCAACTTCATATATAAACGTTAAAAATACATTTCAAGGAAACTGCTGCAGTTCGGCAGGCAGCCGTTCGACAGGCAGAGACGGAGGCAACTATGGAAAACATCAAACTCAAGATACGTGAAAAGTACATGCACATGAGCAAGGCAGAAAAACGGATTTCAGATTTTATACTCGCCAATGCCTTCCGTTCTCTTGGTATGACAGCACAAGATTTGGCGAATGGAAGCGGCGTTTCTGCCGCTTCCATTATCCGCTACGTACAGAATCTTGGCTTTGACGGTCTTTCGAGTTTTAAGATGGCCCTGGCTGCCGCCAACTCGCAGGACGATGACTGGAATGCGACAGTCGATCCCATTATCAATACGCAAGATAGTCTGCAGACTCTTTCAGGGAAGCTGGAAGGCCTCATAAACGGGGCAACCAAAGACTTCTTCTACCAGTTAGACTACGAAGCTTTGGAACAGGCCATCTGCAAGGTCCGCAATGCGCGCCGCATCTATCTTCTAGGCATCGGCGCATCTATGCTTCCTGCTTACGATTTGTTCCACAAGCTGAAGCGTGCCGACTACAATGCCGATTACTATTTCGACATCAATATGTGCGTGGAATTTTTTCACTATATTGATGCCCGTGATTTGGTCATCGCATTTTCTTACAGCGGACAGTCCAGAGAAATTTTATATTCTTGCCAGATTGCCCGCGAAAGGCAAACGCCTATCCTTGCTATCACGCGCCGTGAAGAATCACCTCTGCGCAGGCTGGCAGACCTTTCTCTTCTGGTGCCCAATCAAGAAGCAGTTGTGCGAATCGGTGCATTTACATCCCTTCATACTTCCCTTCTCATGGGGGATCTGCTTTATCTTGGGGCCGTCCAGAAGGATCTCCCGGAATTAGAAAGCAATATCCGCAGTACCCGGAAGCTGGTAGAGGGGTTAAAGACACGGGAATAACCGTTTGGGAGATTCATTCCACGATAATCCTCGAGCAGGAAAGCGAAACAAGAATGAAACATAAGGAGTATAATCATGGTAAAAATAGATGGTCTTACAACAGAAACGGTCAATGAAGCCACCCGGCAGATTGACCAATTGGATTCTCTTGGTGTAGTAACCTTAATTAATCAGGAAGACAAAAAAGTAGCGGATGCTGTAGAAAAAGAGCTTCCTCAAATTGCCAAAGCAGTGGATGCCCTTGCCGAACGCTTCGCCAAAGGCGGACGCATCATCTACTGTGGGGCAGGAACCTCCGGCCGTATGGGAACTTTGGATGCTATTGAGTTAACTCCAACCTACAGCGTGCCGGCAGAGCGTGCATTCGGCCTTCTGGCAGGCGGTTCCGATGCCATGTACCGTGCCGTAGAAGGGGCTGAAGACTCCAAAGAGTTAGCCATTGAAGATTTGAAAAACGTAGAATTGACCCCAGACGACTGCGTCATCGGCATTGCCGCAAGCGGCCGTACCCCTTACACTATTTCCGCTCTGGAATATGGCAATCAGCTTGGCGCCTTAACCATATCTATCACATGCAACGGCGATAGCGAGATGGCAAAGGTTGCCCAAATCTCCATTGCCCCCATTGTGGGCGCCGAGGTCATTAGCGGCTCCACACGTATGAAAGCGGGCACTGCACAAAAAATGGTAGCTAATATGCTGTCTACCGGAACTATGATAAAGCTTGGAAAAGTTTATCAGAATTATATGGTACAGGTTCAGCCTACTAACGAAAAACTGGTAGTCCGTGCTACTAACATCATCTCCGCCATTACCGGAGCCGATAAAGAAACCGCTCATCGGACGCTGACCGAAACCGGCATGCAGGTACCCGATGCCATCGTAATGCTGGAAAGCGGCTGCACCCGCGAACAGGCTAAAAAAGCTTTGGAAGCAACTGCAGGCAATGTCCGCAAAGCTTTAGAACAAATATAAACATATCAATAGTGTGCGCATCCCCTATAGGAACTTTGCATATCAAGGGATTGAGGGCAATTTCCCGTTGGGCAAATAAATATGTTTTTAACGTACACTATTAACGTACACTAGTGTCGGAACTGGGCTGCACAGGCAGCCCTTTTCTTTTTACCATATAAGATTTGGCATGACTACATCATAACCATTTTGGTCATGATGTAGTCATGAACTCAATTATGAATAATATTTTTGATTTTTACTTTTTGGCTTATCAGGCAATGTCATCTTTAATTTACCATCCTTGACCAACGTATTTAAATACTTTCTTCTAAAGCTCGTTCGACTGTCAAATCCAAATTGTTCCATGATTTCTAGAATAGATCTTGCTTCTTTACAAAAGTCCAAAATCATCATGACCACATCATGACCATTTTGGTCATAATCTTGATTACTTTGACCAAGATGCAAATCATCTTTATCATTCAATAATTCCAAATACTTATCGCACGCCTTACAAAGCACCATAATCCCTGATGCGCTGATATTGTATTCCGGCAGACGTCCATCATACTTTGCGCACGCCTCTTTGATTTTGTCAAACCCTCTGCCCCATGCCTCTATCATACCACTCTTAAAGAAAACATTTGCCAATTTAGGATTATACGGCTTGGAAGAATGCTTTTCAAACAGTTTCTCCGTTGAGTCCAGCTCAGGCGGCATTTCACCATCATTCCAGATATATATTTTATCCTCGTATACACTGATCTGAATCGGGTTACAAGCACTATAATCCTTATGAACCACTGCATTCAGCAATATTTCACGAAATGCTTCCTGCGGAAACATAAACTGTTCAATCCTCTGAATACCTTCATAATAAATTAATGCTTTTTGATACTTCGTATAAGCCAAATCAACGGTCTTATCAATTTGCTCAATCAGAGAGCCATGTATTTCATCTTGATATTTCAAGTCGGCGTCTGACTTTCCAAAATAGCCGATTTTTATATAAGAGCCTGTGACCCACTTCTCCGGATCCTTATAAAAGGCCAACATTGCCGCCCTTATCAAATATCCATCTTCATCAATTAAGTGAAGGTTCTCCATTAATATTATATCATGAATCAGTGTTCATTACAATATGGCGTAAATACTGTATTTGTGGGAAATGTTCATCAGTTTAGCACCCCTCAAATACCCTAAAATACGCTCATTTAGTAACAAATTAGGAACAAATTTTTGTGGCAAAGTCAAGGGAGATCCAGCGGTTACGCTTTACACTTCCAGACTTCAAAAGCCCCCACTTTCCAGCCCCTTTTCCGTCAGCTTCTTCCACAATGGTGAAAGTGCCGATCCCGGTATACTCACCGGCTTCATCATAGTCAGTTCCGGGCCCCGTCCTGATATTCAGATCGGGGATCTCCACCCTGACAAGATAGGGAAGGGCAGAAGTAGCAGAAGCGGATCCTGATCCGGCGTACTTGTCAAAACCTTCCTGACTGTATGCCCGCCGCACCTGTTTAGCCGCTTCACTCTGATCACCCGGTTTTTCGTACCCGGTCATGACTGCATCAGAAGCAGCCTGAACGGATCCAGCATTGTTCAGCACGTTCATTACCTGTTTATATCCCTGAATTTCTTCCCACAAGAAAGCCAGCTGCATATTCAGATCACCGATGGACACGCCGGTCGCCTTTGCCCGGTCATACAGGGCTTTTTTCCGGCTCCAAAATGTCCATTGTGCCAGACCATACCCGGCTGAATCATGGACAAAGTTTCCATAAGCCCCGGAATCAACGGCAGCGGTGTATTCTGCATCAGAAAAGCCATATTTCTTTTCATAGGTATTTTGGAGATTATCAGGACGGAACCCGCATTCTTTTTTCAGGTTCCCCCAGATCCCGGCTACAGCATAATCATTCAGCCCTTTACTTTTCAGGAACTTCCAGATCAATTCCTCATTGGATCCCGTGCTTCCCTGCGCTGGTGCTGTTACGTTGCCGCCAGTATGTCCTTTCTTCACAAGTCCATAATAAGCGGCGATTGCGTCAGCTTCCGCTTGTGCAAGTCTGGCAAGGTTCCCATCGTCCAGAAGCCAGTTTGTCATCCTTGTGTTGGTGTGAAAGCTGTGTTCCAGAATCAGGCCCGGCGTTTCTGCCATCCGTGCGCCGTGAAGGACACCATAATAATTATCATTCAGCATCCCGTCACCGTTGCGGTCATTTCCTGATTTTCTGGTAACAAGCCGGAAGCCCTGTTTAGTTCCCATAACCCCGGCTATGACAGGGGCCAGCTGTTCAGCAATTCGTTTTGAAATATCGTCTATTTCCGTGGTAGTATCATCCACAAGATGATAGACTGCGACATAATCAACAGATTCATTCATGCCGGAACCCACGGCGTTAGAATGATCAGACAGGAACAGGTCACACCCCTTTGAAGTCATGCCACGGTCAAAAAGGGCCTTGTCTGTTCCCTGATCCGTCCGGGTAGTGATAACAGACACACCTTCATATTCTTCCAGAAACTTCTTCTGAAACAGGTGCAACTTCCACGCCATATCAGATTCATAATAAGCCTTTACACCGGGGGAACGGTTATATTTCCCCCAGTGGCCGGCATCCAGACAGATCTTGATCATTCCCCGTCACCTTCACTTTCTGTTTTCTTTTTCAGCACTTCAATAGCCTTGACAATCACCGCCGGGATAGGTATACCCATCAATCCGGCATTTTCAATAATGCTGATCGTTTCATTGGCAATAAAAGCGATCACCACGGCATCCCTGATAAAATTGGATCCCATGACCAGATCCAGCCGACACGCCACAAGCACCACAAGCAGCGTCACGCCTTTTCTACATAAGCCCTTCCAGCCGGCCCGGCTTTCCAGTGCGCCGTTCTCCGTCTTTTCACTGGTCTTGAATACCCCGGCCACGATCAGCCCGGTCACATAATCAATTCCCATGAAGATCAGCAGCGTCACCAGTGCGGCATCCCAGCCGCCGAACAGGGAAGCGATCCAGCTTCCCAGCACACCGATAAAAGTTAAAAGTTTCATTTTCATTGTTTTCCACCTTTCCGGCACACAAAAACCGCCTTTCTGACGCTCATATAACGTCATATAGGCGGTTTTATGTACCTGTTTGATAATTTGTCCATACGGCTGATAAAACGTCAGATTTCAGCCAGTTCAGGAAGTTCCATATCAATCAGGACTTCCCTGACCTGTGCCTGAATCTTCGCCGGAACGTCAGCGAACGTTTTCTTGCCTTTTACGATCAGAACAGCGTAAACAATAGCCATATCATTTTTACCCCCTTTCCCCAGTATTAAAAAAAGCAAGGCATGAAGCAGGATCATTTTTCGTCACCCGCCAGAATAGCCTTGACCTCTTTCTGCAATTCCTTCGGTACATCCTTGATTGTTTTCTTGCCTTTGCGGATCAGATCAGCGTATACCTTCGCCATCATGCTCATTACTGCACACCTCCTATCAATTCATAAACTTCTACAAGTGCCATCTGTGTGCTGGTCAGTTCGTCAGACACGCCCGCCAGCTTTTCCTTCAAGGTGCTGTTTTCATTGCCGATCAGCTGAATGTATTCATCCGGCTCATAAATGTATTCATGGTACTGATACACTTCCCCGGAAGTTTCCATTCCTTCCTGTGGTTCCACTTTCTGAATGTCCGTATGCACATACACCGCATCGGGCATTACCACCAGCGGAACGGCAAAGGCCCCGCTTCCCTGTCTGATTCCAAGATCTTTCATGCTGCTTTCACCAGTCCTTTCTTTTCCAGTTTCTTTTTATATTTCCTTATCTTCGCCACCTTGTTTTTCTTCCCGGCAGCAATGACTTCTTCATAGTACCGTACCAGTGACGGCACAATAGGAACAATGTATTTTTCTTTCAGCCTGTTCCCGTCACACATATCCAGCCAGCCGCAATATGAATTAGCAGAACAAAATTCTGAATAGCTGATCAGCTGGCCGTTTTTCTGCTTTTCAAGGATCCGCAACATACCATCCTTGAAGCGTTTATATGTCCGTTTCCGTAACAGCGTGTAGCCGTGGAAACAGCGGAACCCTATAAAATCAATACCACGGGCATCCACCGGGAACACTTGCCAGTTGTCTTTCAGGTGAAGGTTCAGCTGTGTTTGCAAATACTGATCCATCTGTTTCCTGACTTCATGAAGTTTTTCCTTGCTGTCTGACAATATGATCACGTCATCCATGTACCTGACAACATATTTCAGATGCAGGACTTCTTTCAGGTAATGGTCAAAATATGCCAGATAGTAATTTGCAAGGTACTGTGACAAGTAGGATCCTATGGGAACGCCAGTACCTTCTACACTGTCCACGATTTTGAACAAAAGGGAAAGCAGCCGCCTGTTTTTGAACTTCCTTTCAAGCAGCTGCTTCAATATTTCGTGGTCAATGCTAGGGTAGAACTTTGAAACGTCTATTTTCAGACAATATTGTGTTCCCGGTACGTCCTGTAAATATTCCTGCACCAGATCAAGGGCTTTACTGATTCCCCGGCCTTTGATTGAAGCGCAAGTGTGAGAACAGAACACTTCCATGAAAACAGGTTCAATCTGTAGCATGATCGCCCACTGGATGATCCTGTGTGGGTAATATGCCAGCTTTGCAAGTTCCCGTTCTTTCCCTTTGTCGTTTATTATGCTTTTCGCATAGTCGGATGCGCTGATCTCATATGTTTCATTCAGCAGCATTTCCTGAATAGCTTTCAGGAAGCTGTCAGGATCAGCATCAACCATCTTGACTTCCTGATAGAAAAGTTTGTCTTTTCTGGCGTTGGCGTGTGCTTCCCGCAAGTTTTCTATGGTGCAAATTTTAGGGTAAATATCACCATACCTTTTCATGCAGCACCGCCCTTTGTTTTGATGTTTTCCACCCCTGAACTTTCGCCTGTTGGCTACTAATACAGATCCGGGAATTGTTATGTTTTGCCAAGTGGCACGGCGGCGAATGTTCACCTTGCTAAAAAATACTATTGCTGGAAAACAATAGGCGACAACCGACACCCGCATTCGAGAAAGAAAAGGCATAAGCCACATCCAGCCGAAAAGCCCCCGCAGTAAGCGCCTCAGCCCAACGACCACCGAAAACAGCGAGACAGGACGCACACAAACGAGCATAAGCTTTTTTTGTCCGTACTTTTCATGCGGTACATTCTGCGATCAACCTAATGTCATGCTTCGCCGCCGATATTTATTTTTTACGCCGCTTGTTCAGTTTCCTCTTTGTGCATATACATCAGGCGACAACCGACACCCGCATTCGAGAAAGAAAAGGCATAAGCCACATCCAGCCGAAAAGCCCCCGCAGCAAGCGCCCCAGCCCAACGACCACCGAAAACAGCGAGACAGGACGCACACAAACGAGCACAAGCTTTTTTTGTCCGTACTTTTCATGCGGTACATTCTGCGATCAACCTAATGTCATGCTTCGCCGCCGATATTTATTTTTTACGCCGCTTGTTCAGTTTCCTCTTTGTGCATATACATCAGGCGACAACCGACACCCGCATTCGAGAAAGAAAAGGCACAAGCCACATCCAGCCGAAAAGCCCCCGCAGCAAGCGCCTCAGCCCAACGACCACCGAAAACAGCGAGACAGGACGCATACAAACGAGCAAAATCCGTAAAATAGGTACTGTCTGATCCTGATACGTCACGGGCTGTAAACCCTGCCTTGCTTCCACCCTGCGGAAGTTTCATATAGTTACCGATATTTGCAGACACGCCGCCGTTGCCGTTGTTCTCATAGCCGGATCCCTGTGTGTTGAAGTCAGCCGCACATCTGGCCGTCAGGACGTTCCGGGAAGCGTCAGTTACAAAACCATCCACAAATTCCCAGTATTTCCCCCAAAAATCTTCAAGTCCAAGACATTTTACTGAATGGTTTTGATCCGTCATATATGAGGGATTGCTGGCCCGGATCAATTCAGAATCAAAACCGTATGCGTTGGTTTCCCCTGTATTGATTCCACCTGTATGACTGGAATGAACATAGCCAGCACCAACCGCCGCCTGACTGTTCAGTGTTCCGTGGCTGATGATATATAGGCACTGCATCAACTTTACACTTCCATATGTGCGCTGCTGGTAGCCTTTGCCCCTTGCCCTGCACCACGTCCTGAAAGCGTCTATTGTCTGTGATACCGTGACCGCTTTCCCGGAAGAAGAATATGCTTTATTCCCGGTACAATGCCCCTTGTATGCCCCGATATAGATTTTGTCACAATCATTATAGGAATCAAGGCTGAAAGCGTCATAATTATACGCTTCGTTGTCCGGCTCATTCGTCACGGAAACTTTCAGAAGTTTTTTCCCGCTGTCCTGCCACTCAATCATGTAGCCCAGTCTTTCAGGAAGTTCCAGCATTACGTCATTTCCTAACGTGGTAATGTCGGCGGCCGATCCGTCTTTCTTCTTTGCGGTATTGTTATCATCCAGTTCATACAGCTTTACACCGTCTTTCAGTACGCACAAGTGCAAATTCTTGAAAATCTCCTGATTGCGCCACGCTGAAAACTTCTTTTCCATCCCTGCGGCATCGTCCGTATATGTAACCATGCTTTCAGGATTCGACTTTGAAAAGTCAATCAGGGCTGAAAAAATAACGCCCAGCTTCAAAGTCAGGCTGTATTCATGGGTATCTGCAACCGCTGTAAATTTCCCCTTCCCGGTTTTCAGCCCGTCAGTTGCCGTGATCGTGCATTCTCCCATGAAATTACTGTCAAAAATGATCGTGGCCGTTCCATTCTTGAAAACTGCTGATCTGGAATAGCCGCCTTTTTTCAGTGTCACGGCCTGATTTTCAAGGGCTGTTTCCAGCGTGGTGATCGTAACCCGGTACAGCTGCAAATTCACATCATAGCTTGCCGGAACTTCCCCGGAAACGTCCACGGCGGCACTGACAACATTTTTTCCATCGGTAGCCGTAACCGTAACCGCCCCGGAAAAGCTGAACTTGATCCTGGCCTTTCCGTCTTTGCCGATCATGGCCGTGGCTGTTTCCTCACCGTTGGAAGCAGTCACTTTTGTGTCAAATAATGATTCTTCGGAAGTGGTGATATTGATCCAGTTATGCGCCTGTCTGGTGTCCAGCTGTACGTCATATGTGGCGTAAGCCGTCACATATACAACTGCCTGATCCGTTGCCCCTTCTTCCGTGGTAGCTGATACTGTCAGGTTCCCGTTCATGATCACGCCGGATATGACACATTCGCCCGTATATGACATAGAACCGATCAGCGTGGTTTCCCCGTCTGTCACTGTGACATTGCGCCCATATAAGCCCGGATCCCCAGTCTTTACCCGGATAGCTGCGCCCCCGGATGCATTGTCAGTACGCTCTTTGATCTCATTGATAGCCGCCACAAAATTATTTTTTGCCAGCGTTTCCAGATCCTTTGTGTCACCCAGCGGGAGATCACCGCCCACGGCCTTGACAACATCCTCATGCGTGACTGCCTTTGTACCTGTACCATCCCCCATTTCCACCACATAGCGGCTTCCGGCCGGAACGGTAGTAGCGTGTTCCAAGTCAAAAATTGTTTTTCCCTGATTCATTCTTTTTACCTCACATTCCTGTTTTATTTATTGCAGTTGCAGATGGGCCAGCCGATTAAAAGCGGCTTCCCTAAACTGTCAGTAATAAAGTCACCCTGATCAGTGTTCAGCAGTACCCTGACCATTCCGGTTAAAAGCATTGTTTCCAGATCCCCGATCTGTGCATTTGCCTGATCAAGTTCCAGTTGTAACTTCCCAGCCGGATCTTCTTCCAGCTGCCCCTTGATATGCTCAAACCATGCAAGAAAATCAGCTTCGTTCACCGTCTTAAACTCTGTAAGCTGTTGGATGATTGCCAGAATGTCCTTCTGCCCCTGTTCCTGTAGCTGTGTAGCATATGCGGCGATCTCTGCGCTGTACTTGTCATACAGGGCTTTCCCCTGTGTGGAAAGATCCTGATAAAAAGCGTTCATTGTGCTGATCAGATTGTTGTATGCGTCCGTGCTGTCTTTTTTCAGCGTGGATATATACAGGGTAATGTCAGCATTGAACTTTTCATAAGCTGTTTTTGCCATCTGTTCAAACTGGTCATAGCTGGCGTTGGACTTGTCAACAAACTCCTGATAAAAGGCGTTCAGCTGTTCAAAGAACACGGCCGTGTCAAGATGGTCAATCAGCTGTGTGATAAAGCCGCACAATGCGCCGTTCGCTCTGGTGTCGTTTATGCTGGATTGCGTGATCACGGTCTGCTTCGGTGTCAGCGTTATTTCCGCAAGACAAAGTTCAAAGTAGTCACCAGCTGACGGCCTGATCAGTTCCGGGGGCTGCGGTTTTGCCGCTTCTTCCCCCTGTTTTATAATGATCTCCACCATTCTTTCCAAAAGATTCAGGCGCATGATAACCCGGTCAATGCGGCTGTATGCCTGCGGTGCTGTCAGCGTCATGATGTCAGATTCATCATCATAACAGAAATGCCCTTTGACCATGCCAAAACCCGGCATCCGCTCAATGTTCAGACCATTTCCGGCAGCCCGGATCTTGAAACAGGTATTCGGAAGGGCTAAAACCCCGTCACTCACCAGACTGGCAAAGAGAAGGGCGAACAGGTCAGACAGTTCAGCCCGGTCAAATATCGGCATCCCTTCATCGTCTATGCCGATAATGTCAGAATCAAAATAGCCAAACCTTAACATTTTACTTCGTTTCCTTTCTGATTATTTGCTTAAAATTTGTTGCATCGTCATTTCCGAAAATGACATTCAGTGTTTGCCGGGAACCTTCAAGCACTTCCTGTATTTCTGTGATACGCTTTGAACATTCTATTTTCACGTCACTGTATCGGTATGTGCATAGATCCCCCAGATCAAAGTCAGTGCCGTATATGAGGTTAGCAGCCGGATCCACGCCGGAATCAACCTTTTCTATTGCGGCATATTCAGCCAGCTTTTCAAGCCCCCGCTGGCGCAACATTTCCCTGTACTGTGCATCCGTATAGGTTACATTGTCAGCGGTCTTTTGAAGATCACGGGCATCAACGAACAGTTCCCGGCGTTCTTCGTCCGGGCTTGACCGAATATCAACTTCAACCACGATCCTGGCTGTTCCTTCCCCTTCCCCGGCTACATAAGCAACATTTTTACAGTCAGATTCATCACGGTCATACTGTGCGTTTTTTATGTTCCTGAAGGAATCGGAAAAGATCGCCCAGCTGTTTTCTGTCTGCCTGTCTGTACGGTCTTTACCCTGCCATACCTCATATGTCAGGGTATTTTCAAGATAATCAAAAACAAGCCGCTGTGATAGTTCCTGTGTTTTCAGAAATTCATACAGCTTTGTTCCTACTTCATCCCCAGTATTCTGTAGGGTAGTAGAGGATCCCAACCCAGCCAGATCCCCCAGCCGTATGTCAGCATTTATTTTTCGCTTCCTGTCAGCCGGATTGATCAGGTATGTGTCAACTACACTACTGGCCAGCGCATCCGGCTTTCCCGTCCTGCTGAATACTGGATAAATTACGCCATTGTTCAGCAAGTGTTCAGCAAAGAACCCTTTACAGTAAGCGGTTTTTTCACTTTTTTCACCCCTTGCAAAATTGACTTCCCGGATAACGCCCAGTTCCTTTCTGTCATTCCTATACAGATAGCGGCCGTTGTTTATCAGATCGAAATAGTCAGCCGGAAGGTGAAGTTCAAATATGCCGGGGCTGTAGTACCTTCTGTACCATAACAGGGTATTGAAAACCTTCACGGATCCCATAGTCTGAAAATCTTTGTCAAAAATAATGAATTGCACCAGCCTACACCCCCAGGTATTTAGGACGGTAATAAAGGTTTACGTCCAGATTCGTGTAATTTTCGTCAGCGTCATATTCAAGATAATTTTCCCCAACTTCCAGTTCAAACGGTTCAGATTTACGGTCAATGTGGTTATAGTAATTTTTGCCGTTCAGTTCAATGACCTGATGCCGTTCATTCGTGTCCACCAGAAGGATGTCACCGGCCACCATATCACAATACACCCTCATATACTGGCCGGTTTTCACGTTGGTGATTTTAGGATTCTTAACGGTTCCCCGCTTTGCCACAAACTGTATCTGTAAGCCTGTAGGCACGTCACCGTCATTTGCAAGCACCACTTCTTTATGAAGTGTCCTGTACCCTGTGATCATGCCGCCCAGCATAAGGCCCCGCACCTGTTCAGGATAGTCTTTTTTGTTTGTGGCCCGCCTTGCCAGACTGTGCCACGGAAAATGAAACTGCTTTGTGTAGTGGGCCATGTTCTTCCCGAAATTGTCCACGTTCAGCATATAGGGATCTGGACACATAAGATCCACAATGATCCCCAGCCTTGCGTCAAGGTTCCGCTGCTCCGCAAACGTCCATCCTTCCAGTTCATAGTTGATATTCCGGGAAATGCCCATATTTGTGATCAGGGCTTTCCCGGTATACTTTGGATTGAAGAACTTGATCACCGCCGCACGGTTTTCAGGATTGTTTTTATTCTTCTTAAACTTCGCTTCAATGTGGATGGGCCTTTTGCTGATTTTCTTACCGTCAACCGAAACCCCATCCACCAGCGCATTGTCAGAAGTGGAAATTTCCAGTTCAGACGATTCAAGGCCGGTCACTTTGGTGATGTCTATATCCTCATTCGGGCCCATTACCAGCGTCCGGCCGTTGCACGTCAATTCAATTTTTATTGTATTTACTGTCATTACTTCACGCCTTTCTGGAAGTTCCTGAACGCTTCCCGCTGATTCTTTGCCACTTCTGACGGTGTAGGAACCGCCACATGATAGTTATTTTCCTGTGACTGGCTATTGTCAATCTCTACGAATGTAGCCCCGGCTGTAGCGGCTTTCAGTCCTGCGCCCCCAGCTGCGGCAAGTGTGAAATTGTTCATTGCTGCGTCAACGGTTCCCTGCATGGCGGCTACCAGTTTTCCGGCTTCCGCTTTCATCCCCCTCAAAGTTTTAGGCATGGAGTTTTCAACGCCCTCTGCTACACCGGGCATGATCCACTTACCCACTTTATCCCTGAACTTTGTGGAAGGGGAATTGATCCCCAGTGCGCTTTTTGCGCTGTCCAAAAGACTGTTCGCAAGGTCAGCAACTTTTCCTTTCAGCCAATCCCAGCCGGAAGAAATGCCGTTCCAGATACCTGAAACAATATTTTTCCCTACGTCCGTCATTTTGGAAACAATATCAGATCCCCACTGCACCATAGCAGAAGTTACTTCTGCCAGTTTGGAAGTTACCTTTCCGGGCAGTTCTGCCAGTTTGGAAATGATCCTTGAAACCATGTTCTGTATTGCCGTGGTAGCAGCTGAAAGCATCTGCTGCCCCCATGTTGTCACTTTTGTAACCACGTTGACTAAATGTGTCCATACCTTCCCCGGAAGTTCAGCAATCAGGGAAATGACCTTTGAGATCATGTTCTGTATGGCTGTAGTGGCGGCCGTCAACATTTGCTGCCCCCACGTTGTAACCTTCGTTACTATGTTTACAAGATGTGTCCAGATTTTACCGGGAAGTTCAGATATAAGCTGTATTACTGAACTGATCATATTCTGGATCGCCGTCCGGGCCGTGTTCAGCATTTGCTGGCCCCACGCCGTTACTTTTGTAACCACATTGACTAAATGCGTCCAGATTTTACCCGGAAGCTGTGAAATCACCTGTTCAGCACTGTTCACCATGTTCTGAACAGTGTCCTGTATGCCGGAAAGCATCTGCTGCCCCCAAGCAATCAGGTTATTCAGGGCGGTGTCAAGCGTCTGCATCATCTGATCGGGCATTTCTGCCAGACCGTTGATCAACCCCTGCACTAAATAATCACCCTGTTCAGCCATCACCGTGGAAGGGCTGTTGATACCGAAAAATGACTTGATCCCGTCCAGTATGCCGGAACCCAGATCACAAGCCGCATCCCATACTGCACCAATGCCGCCTATCAGGCCGTTCACTATGCCGGAAATAATATCAGGTATTGCCTGACCGATTCCCACGACAATATCAGGCACGGCAAGTATAAGCTGCCACAATAGATCCTTTGCCGCCGTGAAAATCTGCGGTATGGCCTGCGCCAGCCCGGAAGCTATCGCTGTGATGATCTGCGGAAGGTTTTCAGCTATGGCCACCACAATATCAGGGATCGCTTCAATGATACCCATTAACAAAGTGATCGCCGCCTGAACTATCTGCGGCAATGCCCCGGTCAGTCCGTCCACCAGTGAAGTGATGATCAAGGGCAAATTGTCAACTATCGCCTGAATGATTGTGGGTATGGCCTCAATGATACCCATTAAAAGCTGAATAGCGGCATCCACTATCAGCGGTATGCTTTCGGCAAGAAAATTACAAATTGTCGTTATCAGTTCAGGAAGGACAGCAAGCAGCTGTTCTATGATAATAGGTATGGCTTCAATGATTGACATTAAAAGCTGAACCGCCGCTTCAAGCAAAAGCGGGGCTGATTCTGCCAATCCTGTGATCAGAGCCATCACTATATCAATAGCCGCCTGTGTCAGTGCTGGAAGATTCGCTCGCAAGGCTTCACATATTTCTAACAGAAGCATAGATGCCTGACTGATAAGCGTTGGTAACGCTGAAACGATTCCGTCCACCAGTGCAAGAAGTATGTCAACCCCTGCCTGTAGCAGATCAGGGCCCCAGTCAACCAGACATTCCAGAATGTCCGTAACCGTGGTAGAAATTGCCTGAACCATCTGCGGCGCACCAGCAGCCACACCTTCGGCCATTTTGCCTACAAGCACTATAGCGGTAGTCCATAGGTCATCCACGCATGAAGCAAGCCCTGTCACCAGTGAAGTGATCAGGGAAGCAGCAGAATCACCGATCCCCGGCGCACTTTTCAGCCCTTCGCATAGGGAACCCACCAGACTGACCGCCATATTGACCAGTTCCGGGGCTGCCCCAGCTAACCGTTCAATGATCTGTGCCAGCACATCACCTACAGCGGACACAAGACCGTCAAGGCCGCCAGCGTTGAAAGCGTCCTGTAACTGCTGAACCATCCCCTGTGCTTCTTTTACAACATCCTTTGCTGTACCCTGAAAAGTTTCATACAGGGAGATCCCCAGACCTTCAAGACCGGATTGAAGGATCGTCAGCTGGCCTTGTAAATTGTCCTGCATGGTTTCAGCCATTTCCAGCGCACAACCGTCAGCGTTCTGGATTGCTGCGGATAACTTGTTGTAGTCATCCTCTGTAGCGTTCAGGATAGCAGACAGGCCCTTTTGTGCTTCCATGCCGGCCACGGTATTAGCAAAGTTAGCTTTCTGTTCCGTGGTCATATCAGCCGTGGCTTCTCGCAATTCTCCCATTACGTCAGTCAGGCTTCTGGCTGATCCGTCCTCATTGAAGAAAGCAACCCCTAATTCCTCAATAGCATCCCTTGCGCCGTTCGTATTCGTGGAAAGCCTTGTCATTATGCTGTTCAGGGAAGTACCGGCCATAGTACCCTTGATCCCGGCATTTGCCATCAGCCCGGTAGCCAGTGCCACATCTTCCACGGAATAGCCCAGCGTTCCAGCCATAGCCCCGGCATACTTGAAGGTTTCACCCATGCCGCCTACACTGGTGTTAGCGTTGGAAGCGGCGGCGGCCAGAACGTCAGAAAAATGTCCGGCTTCGCTGGCCTGCATTCCTAACGCTGTCATAGCGTCCGTTACAATGTCGGATGCCGTGGCCAGATCTTCCCCAGAAGCGGCGGCAAGGTTCATTACACCTTCAAGGCCGCCCAGCATATCCTCTGTTTTCCAGCCGGCCATAGCCATATAATTAAGGGCTTCCGCTGATTCAGTTGCACTGAACTTCGTGGTAGCCCCCATTTCTTTAGCTTTATTTTTTAGTTTTTCAAGATCTTCGCCGGATGCGCCTGAAATGGCCTGCACCTGTGACATTCCGGCTTCAAAGTCAGATCCTACTTTGATAGCCGCCGCCCCTAAAGCAGTAACCCCGGCCGTGGCCCCCTGTAAAACTTTGGTAGTCAGGCCGATCCCGGCTTTCGCAATTCCCCCTATTCCTTCCACGCCTTTTTTAAAGCCGGAAGTTATTATTTTTGTATCAAAATTCAGCGTACCGTCATGTGCCATCGAAAAAACCTCACTTTATTAGCTGTGATATATCGCCCCCTTTTGCAAGGATGGCTTCAAGGTCTTTTTCGAGCCTTACCCGGTCAGGCGGATCCGGCAGCTTATGAATTTTTTTCATCCGCTGGTAGAACCGTTTCTTTTCCTTTGACATTTTCGCCGGAATTTCCATAGTGCGGTAGCCTATGATCTTTGAAAATTCCACATCTTCCGGCAAAGCTAGGAATAAAGCCCGAAACTGCCACCAATGAAGTCTTTTTTCTGTCAGGTCTATATGGTATGCTTCAACGAACGCTGAATAAATATAGCCGCCGTCATACTCATACGAAAACGGCGGATCCTTCCCGGAATTAGTGCTTTCAGAAGCAGCCAGCGCACTTTCATCAGCACCGCACCGATAAAACCACATAACGGCGCCTATCGCTTCCGTTACCGTCTCCCAGTCTGTAATAAGCGGGCCTATACCTTCACCATAATACAGAAGCAGAATTTCATTCAGCTTTTCGTCATCGTCCAGCGTTTCATCCGCAAGACATTGTTCAAAATAAATGCCTGTGCGGTAGTCTGTATTTATGGGTACTGTATGACCCGCTATGGTCACGGTATAGGGAAGTTCATCCATCAGGATATTCATGTACGGTTCTGCTTCGGCTTTTTATGCCCCTGCATGGAATTAAAGCCGTTCTGCTGCTGGCGTTGTGAATACCTGTTTGAAAAATCGTTGAACTGCTTCCTTGATTCCTTCGCTAACTGGTCAACCTTCGCCAGTGCTTCCATGCGGATCATAACATTGCGGCTTCCGTTGAAAAGCTGGTCAGAAGTATCAGGCCCGAACACTTTATTGAAAAACTTATCCAGTGCCTTGTTCAGTGCGTCATAGCCGGCCGCCACTAAACCCCGTGGCTGCGTCCGTGCTTTCTGCATATCTTCCTTGACTTCTAACAGTGCCGGTTCCAATACTTCCATGAACCCAGCATCCATAAAATCACCCTGCAAAGTTACCCCATTGATCTCAATATTCATATTTGTTTTCCTTTCCTTCACCACCGCATATTAAAAGGCAGCGCAAAGCCGTGGTGTTACTCTGCGCCGCCCTGATCGTTCCACTGCCTGTATGGTCAGCTTCCGTTATCAGCCATGTGTCAATTATTCTGTTCCAGCGTCAGCCGCCGCTTCCAGTTCAAGGTCATATTTCCCCTTGAACTTACCTTCGGTAAAGGTCATCGAAACCGTGTCAAACTTGCCCTGAACAGGATCACCAGCGGCGTGAAGTGTGCCGGATGCGGTGATTTTCTGGCCGCCATCCCCGGCAAACTCACTCACTTCATTTGATACAATGAACTGACGTGCTGTATATTCAGCGGAAGTTGCTGACGGTGTACCGATAGGATTAAACAGATCCACCTTCACAAAAACGTGCTGTGCGTCACCCCCGGTATGGTGATCCCGTCCGTCAAGCCATAAGGTATAAAGGGCCTTCTGTGAAGGAATCGCATCAAACTCATAGGGAAATTCGGTTTCATAACCGATAATGTCAGAGGATGCCGTTACCTCATTGATATACGTTGTACTGTCAGACTGTGCGCCCGGTGATTCGTTCAGCTTCGTGAACCCGATCCCGCACAACTCCATCTTGCCGGACACTTCCAGATAGTCACCGATCATATTCCTGATCAGTGCGCTTCTCCCCCCGGTGAAAATCTGCAAATTGAAATTTTTCATGCTTTCTTCAATGCCTCCTTAAAATATTGTAGTTGCAGCTGGACTTGATAACGTGCATTGATCATTGTTGCGTCCAGCATAAAGCCCGGTGTCAGAACAGTCAGGGCTTGCGCTTCGCACCCTTCCGGCATTTCAGGAAGGTTTTCAAGAAAACTCTGTTCTTCCACCCAGTTACAGAAATGTTCATAGAAGGTACTGTTCTGGATCATCTGAACCCTGTCCATAGAGTAGTAGTCCTTACTGTTGAAGTTGAACATATACTGTCTGACGCTAGAACCGTCAAGGTATGTCTTGATCACTGGCGTGGTTATGCCAGTTTCAAGTTCATATTCAATCGGTTCAGGGCCCATTGTGTCCACACGGAACACGCCATCCTTTAACAGCGGGCATTTCCTGAAATATTGGTCAAGCCCTTCTATAATTGAATTTACCAACCGATCACCCTCTTTCAGCAGTCCTCTGAATGTCTTTCTTGTGGGCTGTTTTCATTCTTTCAAACCACTTTGCGCCCCGGCGTGTGTCATATGGCCTTGATTCAGCGGTACAGTAGTATTGCATCCGTGCATACGGCGTTGAATACTGCAAAAGCCCGGATCCGATCACCGTTCCGATTGTGCCGGAACGTGTCAGCGCACCAGTGCGGAAGGGTATCAGCGGGGAACAGTAACGCAATGCTTCACTGTCAACGATCATCTGCTTCCTGTTGAACATATTTGAACGCCGTTCACTGAAACCGCCATCCCAGCATAACCGGACACGGCCGCCGTTATATTGGATCGTGAGATCGTCAGGCGTATCAATATGATGTGTTCCCGGCATATCAATTACCCCCCTATCCTGTAGTGGCGCACATAAAGGCTTCCACCCATAGTATTGTCAGCGTACTCCGTGACGTGGATCAGGTCAGCGGCGTTCTCCCGTACAAAAGCGTTTACGGCATCCTCAAACATGGGATCCCCCGGATATTCGCCCCGGACAATCAGATCGCCCTTTTTTATAGTCCAGTATGCCGCCGCTTCTGTATCTTCCAGCTGTGCATATTCAAGGCACGGTATATAAACCCGTTTATCCTGAACAGCGGAACCCACCAGCGGGATCCTGATCTTGTAGTTGACGTTTTCACCCCACACCCCATTGCTGGCAATCGTGGCCCCTTTTGCTTCCTGATAGGACACGCCCCGGATCACCGTGGGGAAATACTTTGTACGCCGTTCAGCCTTGTCAGTGCGCCCATTGAAAATTGTTATAGCTGTATTTGTGATCATACGCCCACCTTTGCCCTTCTGGACAGCCACCCGGTAGGAAGCAGCCGCACCCTGATAACCTGATACATAGACCGCTTTACATATTCATCCACCGTTTCCCCATCCTTCTGGGCCACTATGAAGGAAACGCTCATTCCGTCCTTATTTTCAGACTTCACATTCCCCCCTTGCTGCTGTTCCATAGTTGCCGTATAGTAGGCTTCCGCTGCGGCACACACGGCATCCATGATAACAGGATCCGTGTGTGCTTCGTCTGCGAAAATATCCCCGTTCAGATAGGTCAGGTATCGGATGTATGTTTCAGCTTCCTGTTCAGCCCTCTGGAAGTCCTCTTTCGGGATCACTGTTCCTTTGTAGTTATTGCTGTAATAGCCGTATTTTACATACATCCTGATCACCTCCCTGAATTATGCCTTTGCGGCCGCCGTTGCGCCTTTCAGAAGTGCAAACGGGCAGCGTTTGGTTTTATCCTTCTGGATCGCATTGATAGGATTAGGGATCTCCCAGCCCAGACGCATGACGGCACGTAACGCCACCATGTCATTCTGCATCAGGTTATAGATAATTTCCTTCGTTGCCGGATCCTGAATCACACCCTGATCAAAAATCTTGAAAGTGATATCCTGCCTGATAGAGTAGACCAGCTGTGAAAAATCGCCGCTGATCATCAGTGCTTTGGACTTGTCAAAAGCACCGTTCCGGGGAAAGTTCATCGGGGAACCGTCCAGCGTGTAGTTCGTTCCCGTCTGCATATCAGACTTGAAAACAGGCTGCCCCGTGGTGTCTTTCAGCCCCCTCAACTTCGCCCTCATGGAAATGTCAGCCATGTGGCCGTTGACGAAATAGCCGCTTTCCTCAACCTTTGCGATAACCCCATCTTCGCCCAGAATGGAACCGTACAGGTCATCGTTCAGCGTGACAATGGAATTTGCCTTTGTGGCCGTGGTGACAACATCATCCCGCCATGTGGACGGCTTATCAACGCCGAACAGGATCGCACCGTCAATTTTCTGGCCGAACGCTTCCACCAGCCGGGGCTTTACCTCTCCCCAGATGTCATATTCAGCATCGTCAAGCACCGCTTCCGAAATGGGAACGATCACGGCGATTTCTTCCGCATAGATCACTTTCTTATCCCATGCCATGTTAGTGGTCTGCTTCATTGCGGATCCACCTTCACCGTTGACGAAATACGCCACCGGGAGAAGGTCAAGCACGGGCATCTTGTACTGTGAAGCGGTCATGTTTGCCAGCTTCCGGCCACGCTGCAACACGGCAGACTGTTCAACCGCCCCCTGAATGATGTCGTGGCTTTCCTGTGTGGGGATCAGTGCTTCCGCATTGCTCCGGGCGATAGCCGGGGCCGTGAAAAGCTGTAAATTCTTGAAAAGTCCTTTGTTTCTGTTCATGTCTTAAAATCTCCCTTCTTGAAATTTCTTGAAATTAGCCCCTTCCGAACGCCGCACGGATGGAACTGTTGATAATGTCGTTTGCGTTCTGGCCTGCACCAGATCCGCCGTCAGGCGTTCCCGTGGAAACAACCGTGTAGCCCCTGCCAGTGTAGCGGGGATTGTCTTTCAGAAAAGCGTCAGCCGCTTTCTTGAAGTCGGTCTTGTCGTTCACGTTCTTACTGGCCTTGAAAAGAACATAGTCAAGATCTTCCTGCTTCACGCCTTTGGATCTCAAATACTCCATGTTCTCCATTTCAGCAACCTTTTTCAGCGCATCGTCACGCTGCTGTGTGATCGCCGACACGTCAGGCTGGTTTTTCGCCTTTTTCTGCTTGTAGTCGTTGATGGCGGCCGTGATTTCTTCCTCACTCATTCCCTGCTGCTTGAAGTAGCTGGCAAGTGCCGCTTTGGATGCCCGGTCAGCCCTTGCTTCCGCAATTTCTTCTGCCTGTTCAAAGCTGTAGCCGCCTGATCCTGTTCCCCCGGCGTTTCCCTTCTGGCCGCCGTCACCGTTCCCGGCTGATCCTGCACCTGATCCAGTGCCGCCATCACCGCCGTCCGTGAAAAGCTGTAAGTCAAATAACAGTTTCTTCTTCATGTTCCATTCCTCACCTTTCTGTGATATTCCCGTGTTTTACGCCCCATCAGGCATGAAAAAAGCACCCTTGCGGATGCTCATTCATTGTCAGTTTCCAGTTCAATAACAGGGTATTCTTCGGCAATCCCCAGAATACCCAAAAACCATGTATCAATCAGGGCCTTTCCCGTGTCATTGATCGTCTGCCACTCAATACAGATATTCCCCGGTTCTACGCTTTCATATAGGCTCATATAAGCGATATTTTCAAGCCCCCTTATAAGTGTAAGGGTAATAGCAGAAATGGCGGCACAAACAATATCTGAACCATACGGGGCCGTGTTTGCGTGGCCTGATACATGGATCCTGTTTTGTGTCAATGATACCTTGATCACAATTCCACCTTCTTTCATAGAAAAAGCACCGCCAGCAATGACGATGCTTTAATAAACCGCTTCAATATCCAGATATCCCAGATCATAAACGTCTTTCTTTTCAGAAACGCATTTATTGATTATGTCAATCATTTCTTCTTCCGTGCGCCCGCTCATGGGGATAGTCGGGAAAGAATCATCAAAAGTATTTTCATACAGTTCTAACGCCTGTAACAGCTTTTCGCCCATCTAGTTCACCCCTTTCAATATTTCAAGCATAGCTTCGTAAGAGTTTGGAAGATACTTTTTTACATACTCCAATGATTCACCGCCGCATACTTCCGCACTCATGATGTTAGCCCATGCTTCGGAAGCTGTTTCATACTGCCTACAGATAACTTTTGTTTTTGCCTGATTGCTGGCATCCAGCCCCAGATCCTTGTATACCTGTTGCAAGTCTTTTTTCCTTGTGCCGCCGATTATTCTATCCATAGATTCTACAGCGGAATATTTACGGTTATAATATTTCTCGCCATGCCCCCAGCGGATCCTTGATTTTGGGAAAAGTCCATCAATAGCATCCTGTACTCCGCTGCTGGCATTGTGTGCCGCAAGGTCAGCTTTCGCTTCCGTGGTCAGTATATCCTTGATGTGCTGCCTGTCTTTCCTCAAAGCAGCAAGGAATTTATCACTGGAACTTGCAACATTCGGAAAAGATCTGTCCAGTTTTGTAGCCTTTCTGACTGCTTCCATTTCCTTGAAGGTCAGATCACTGAAAGATACCTGTGCATCGAAAAAATGTCCGTATTCATGTGCAAGTGTTCTGTATTTGTTCATGTCACTGTATCTAGGATAATCAAAGTTCAGCTTGTTTTCACCGGGATAGTATACACCGCTTGCACTGGTCTTTCTGACACTGTTTATATTGTCCGCATATCCTTTATACAGTCTGGTTATATCTGTATTTCTATGGGTATTGATCATGTTCAGGTATTCAGAGTATTCATTATCAGCCATGCCGGACTGTTCAGTTTGCTCAATTCCTGAATAGTTTCCCGTTTACCTTTCATTGTAGCATTTTCAGCGGCTTTCTGTCTAGCCCTTTCCTCACGTCTAGCTTTTTCCGCTTCACGTTTCAGTTTCTTTTCAGCCTGTTCAGCTTTCCATTTGTTGTATGTGCTGGTAGAAGGTGCAACCCGCCCTTTCAGGTCATAATAAATACGTTCACGCTGTTCAGGCAGATTAAACTTTTTGCTGAACTGTGCATATTCATCAAGCATAGCCTGATACTTGCATTTAGCGTTGATTATGTCATCCTTGTCGGCCTTGCCCTGCTGTAGCAGTTTCACCTTCTCACGCTGCGCCCTCATTGCGGTTTCCATTTGCCGCTGTTTCTGTGTGGCTTCATACAGATTGTATTCTTTGCCCCGGAAGGGCTTCTTTTCAGCTTCTTCACGGGCCTTTGCTTCCAGCCATTCATCAGAATAATTCCTGACCGAAATACCCGGAATAAAAGGGTAGTAGGTATGTCTGCAATTCCACCCCAAAAGACCAGGGCCAGTACCCAGCCCACAAACAGAATACAGCTGTTCCTTTCTCCACACCCGGCCTTGCCATACTGCATGGTCAGGACGTGCGCCCGGATGCCAGTCTATTTCAAACTGGTCAGTGCCTAACTTCTGGCCGTTCATGTCAGATATGCGCCCGGTAAGCTGCCCCATGCCAGTGAGAAGGGCCTGCCGTACAGCAACATCTACCCGGTTACTGTGACCGGAAGCATAATCAACTGTACGCAAGCCGGAAGCGGTCATTTGCCCCACAACTTTTCTGATCAGCGTGTTATAGTCATACGCCCCGGATGCCATCATGGTGATCGCATTGTCCAGATAACCGTTGTAAATTTCTGAAAGCGGCGTGAACACTTTCCGGCCGTTCCCCATATCCACCATAAAGCCCAGCGATTTACTGATATTGAAAAGTTCATCGTTGGACTGCTGGATCAGGGCATTTGTCAGCTGTTGCAGTTCATAGTTCTGTTCATACGGCGTGAAGTGTGCGTTCACCTGTTCATACATTGCCTTTGATCTGACATATTCAGTTTCGATCACTTCATCATACAGCCGGAAGGTGTCAACATAGCCACCGCCCACCGCTGAACGGATAATGTTTTCAACATCTTCCGTGCTATGCCCCAGCACCATGTAACGCTGTAGCTGCCAGTCAGCTGTATCAGTAATCTTCCCGGCTTTTTGGATCCGGCGCACCACATCAGACATTATTTCCTGTTCCAGCATCCTGTATTTCTTTTCTATGCCAGCAGACAATATTGACTGGTATTCAGGTTTCATTCAAGCATCACTTCGCTTTCCTGCGCCGGAAGGTTCTTTTCAGCTTCTTCCAGCGTTTCCCCGTACCATTTAGACCGATATTCAGCTACACCCATAGCCCCCATTGCCACATCCTGACGGTCATTCTGCCTTTCCGTGACTTTATCCTCAATTATGGAATCGTCAAACTGGATCGTAATATCAGTATTTTCATTCAGGCCAGTGGTTCCTATGTCTATACCGGCCCGGATAATAGTCTGGATCAGCTGTATCAGGACACGGTTCAGCACCAGTTCATGTTTTACCAGTGTGCGGTACATATCGGAATTTTCACTGATCACTTCTGTAGCAGTTTTCACGCCGCCGTTTTCAAACTTGTAGCGGTCAGTTCCAAAACCACACGCCATAGAAAGAAAGTTCAGGTCATCCGTGATCCCCTTGCTGTGCTGCTCAATCCGCAATTCCATATTGATTTCACGGATCGCTTCCTTCGATTCAGCGTGTTGGAAATAATCTTCCGGCAGTTCATAGAATACCGTATCATTCGGATCAAATACAGCGTTCCCGTCTACGTTGGTAGTAAATTCAGGTGCAACAAACAGCCGCTTTTTCCCTAAAGAAAACTCATTTGCGTAACTGTCATATTTCAGGTCAATGCTGCGGACTATATCAATTCCATTTGCAAACAGGGCTATACCCATAGGATTAGTTGTGTCATCGTCCGCATTGTTCACTATGTTCAGGCGGTCAATAGTGAACATGGCCTTGTCAGAGTGCGTTTCAAGGCGTTCAGCCAGCCCGGAGAAATGGGGGATCATGCGCCACTGTTCAGGCGTTAATTCCGTACCGCTTCCGGCTGTATCTTCCACAACCTTATTTTCAATCACATACTGTTTCCCGCCGTCTGCCAGCGGTTCAAGCCTGTGATACTGTATGTGAACGTATTTCTTGCGCTTGTATGTCTTGCGGAATGTGAAAATACATTCCTTCACAACCTTGTTTTCCCATGAAGTAGGAAAAATGTTAAGTGCATCCACATAGTTGATCCCGATCTTGCCCCCCGTCATGTTCCCGGCTTCGTCCACCTGTCCATCCCGGATATATACCACATAGGCCACGGTTCCCAGTGCGGCCTTCCACTCCTGAAATTCATTCCCCAGTTCTTCCCATGTGTTATCAGTCAAGACCTGTTTCACGAACTTGTCAGTATCAGGATCCGCTATGGTCATCTGTACCTTTTCATTCAGCAGCAGGTCAGCAAGATCTTCACACACTTTTTTAGCCATGCTCAAAGAGTACCGGGTACAGTTGATAGAAGTGCCATTCCCACGGTAAACCTTGTACTTGTGGAATTTCCGTACATTGGAATAGTACCAGCTGCGCCATACCCTGATAGTTCTGTAAAACGTGGCATCCACTGTATCAATATCATGATTTTTGAAATATGAAAAAATGTCCATTATTCTTTCCCTTCGTCATCGTCCGGCACTGGTAGCCAGCGTTTTATTTTAGACCATAACCCCATGACCACATAGCGGATTGCATCCATACAGTGATCATCAATTTTAACAGGTTCTTCTTTGCCTTTTTCAATGCTGTCCTTGTCATATTCATAGGTTCCAAACTCACGCACGGCATTTTCCTGCTTTGTCCGGCTGACGCTCATGATCTGGTAGGTCAATAGCTTCTGGACACGGCTGATCCCCAGCTTCACATCATTTTCAGCATCGTTCACGCTGACCTGTAACCCGGCAGTCCTGCAAGCCCTTTTTATTTCTTCCTGTAGGCCCTGCGCCGATGGATCCAGATACAGGTAGAAGCGGCATCCACCACTTCCATACTGTTCATACAGTTCACGGACAAACTGAACAAAGTCCTGTGCATATTCGGAAGGGCTGCGCTGGTGTCCTGATTCCCGGCCGCTGTGATAGTATTCACCCAGCCCGGACAGCTTCATGTGCGGGATGTCCACCCCGAACGCCTGAAATGTCGTTGCATTCTGCTGGCCATAATCGCCGCCGATCCCGATAATGGAAAAACGCTGGTTCTGTTCAGGTTCAGCCATGTGTCCATTGCAGAACATATAATAAATGGCTTCGTCAATGCCTACGCACTGGCCAAGCCACACCCATCTGTATTGCCGTTCGTCAATGCCCTGTAGAACTTCCGCTGACTGTATCAGGTCAGGGCCCAGCCAGTCAGGGGGAACATCCCTGTAGTCCGTGTGAATGTGGATCGTGTCCGGCCGCTGCTTCATCTTTTCCAGCCACTTCATGACCGGGCTGTTAGGATTCTTTGGGGGATTGAACAAATAAAGCATCTGAAAATCACCCTTGTTTCCACGGGCAAAAGTCGCTTCAATGTTCAGAAGTTCATCTTCACCTTCCCCATCGTCAAAGAACTCCGTCAGTTCGTCCAGTATGACCAGCTTGATCGGTTTATCTTCGTCAATGATACCCTTCGTATCGTCTATACCGTCAGATCCGGCAAAATACATTGTTGTTCCGTGCTTCCTGTAGGTGATCTCCATAGGGCTTTTTGTTATGTCAAACTTGCTTTTCCCTATCCCCAGCCTGTTGATACCACGCAACATTTCCTTGTATACCGTTTTCCGCAACTTGTTATGACGCTTACGCAATACCACCACGGATCCAGAAGAATCAGAAACAATCTGGTATATGCCACGGATCCCGGCAAAGCTGGACTTCGTGCCAGCACGGCCGGATGTCAGTATGACGTGCTTATAAGTCTTATTGTTGAATATCTTCTGATACTTCGGAATGATTATTTCCGAGATCCGCACCTGTTTCTTTTTCCGCTGGTATGTCATTGATTATTTCCACCCCGTCATCCTCATTTTCAGGCGCACCGCTGCGCTGGATCCGTTCGGTTTCGGCTTCCAGCTTCCTGACCTTCGCCTTTTGTTCAGGCGTTGCAAAGTCCATGTGATCAGCCAGCCAATTCAGGGCCTTCATGCGGTCAGACAGTTTAATGCTTGCACCGTCACGCCCCTGTTTCACTTCGCTGATCAGCGTTCCGTCAACTTCGTCCGATTCACGGAACTGGACAACATTCACTATTTTGGTAACAGGCACTTTTTCCCCGGTGTCTGGATCCTCTACCTTGATAGGCCCGAACGGCCCCATAACTGGAACTTCCTTCTGACCAAACACAAGATAGTCCGTTATGTCAGAAAAGGCTATGTCCATGTATTTCTGAAAAATGTCCGCTTCTGAAAGCAGTTCCCGGTTCAGGCGGTTTTGTTTCAGCCTTTCGATCTCCTGCCTTATCCTATCATTTTTCAGCAGTCTGTAGCCATTAGCCCCCGCCGTTTTGGCATCCACACCATAGGCTTTCATGTACGCCTTTGTTGCGTTGAAGTACCGCACATAAAACAAACAGAAAAGCCCCTGTTTTTCAGTAATTCCGGGCTTTTCCTCTGGTGTATCCGGCTGTATTTCTACAGTCACGGGCCTGTTTCTTCGCCTGTTCCGAGCGTTCGCACGGGCATTTACCGAACGTTCGCTTTCAACGTTCGCGTTCGCTTTCTGAACGTTCGCTTTTCCCCCTGTTGCTTCCACCCACTTATCAGTACATTTCCACCGCCTGACAGTTCCAGCCGGAACGCCCAGCTGGTCAGCTATGTCTTTAAGTTTGGAACCATGCCGGAACATTTCAAAGGCTTCCTTCCGCAATTCGTCCTTTGCCCCCGGCACGGAATCACCCCCTTATCCTTTATTTGGAATAAAAATAGCCCCTGACGCTGGATCCTGATCCCCCGTCAGAAGCTATCACATATCTTTCTGCATACACTATAAAACAGATCACTATCTATTACAAGTATCTGAATATCTATATTTGTCTTAAATAATCTCATTTTTTCTCACACTGAAATTTTTTAGAAATACTGGTCACGGCTGCTTTGTGCATTTTATAAGCTGTAGCCCTTGACATTCTCATTTCATGGGCTACTGTTTCAATGCTCATGTATTTAATGTACCGCAAATATAACAGCTTCCGGGCTTTCAGGTCAGTCACATACTGATCTATGGTCTGGATCACTTCGGCTTTCATTTCAAGCAGCTGGTCAATATCGTCCTGCATCTGCGTACATAGGTCAACGATCTTCACGCACGTTTCACCTAAACGGTCTTTCGGTGAAGTCTGGACACGTTCACCTTCTACACTGGCAGAAGTACCCGTGATACTGCTTCTCATGCTTTCGATTATATCCTTTTTTTCATTTATCATATCATCTATGTATTCAAGCTGTATCAAATAATGAACTGCCTGATCATACGGGCTTTTTTCCTTTTTCATGATCCCCCTTTCTGTGTTACAGCTTGTTACACTTAAAATTATGGAACCGTAACAGCTGAAACACTTGCATTTTCAACATTTTCTATATTCTTGTTACACTTGTAACAGTAAAAACGCCTATACTACTATATATTTTCTTCAATATTACATTTTTTATAGTTTTGCAATATCTCAATTATAAGAACATTAACATTTAACCGTAACAACCGTAACAACCGCATAAATAAAGGCTTTTAACCGTAACATCAACCGTAACAAGCTGTAACAAACTGTAACAGTCAATTTATAGCTGCTCTGTAATAATCATATATGCACCTTTTGTATAACACGGCTACGCCTACCACTAACAGCACCAGCACAAGCAGATTTTTTTTTTGAATTTTACACATATTCCCACCACCTTATATTTTTCTAAATACCTTCGTTACTTTTCCAGCTATTCGCTGAACTACAGTTTCAGTATGCAACCGTTTGTTTATCTGTTTTGAAAAAACATTCTTTGACATAGGAATCATACTAGCAGCGTTACAGAATACTTTATACCGGGCATATACATCTTCCGTGGTTTCGTTGAATATGTCAGCTTCCCCATTTTCCTGATCGTGGATAAATGCCACAATCGGATTGTTTTCTTCTTCGTATTCTTCCAGCTGCCTGTCAACCTTCTCTGAACTGGTAAAGCCCTGATTTTCCAGAACACGCCGCAAACCGGCCAGCCCCAGCCTGATCAGGTATTCAACTGATTCCTGTTCCACCAGCTTATATTTTATGAAAGCGTCATAGTCTGGATCTTCCTTCGTAAATGTGGCATTGAAAGGGATAATGACCAGCCGCCGCAATACCGCCCCTGTCTTATCCTTCATCCGTGGTATATCATTAGCAGAAAACAGCAGCTTGATATACGGATTGAACTCAAACGGATCCTGACCTTTCCTTTCTGCCTTGATACGGTTCCCGGTCACTATCTTTTTGAAAATGCTGACCTGCGATCCCTGCATGAAGTCATCTGAAATATCATCCCCTATGTTCGCCAGCTTCCCGAACATCATTGAAGTAGTAAAGCGATCCCCCAGTTCTTTAGCGTCCAGTGCTGATATGTTGGAATCGTGCAATATGGCCTTGACCGTTTCCAAAAACGTGCTTTTTCCGTTATTCTTATCGCCCGTCAGGATGAAAGCCTTTCCCAACTCGTTACGCCGATAGAAGCAGTAGCCAATACATTCTTCAAGCAGGGAACGGATCGCAGGATCGTCACACGCCAGCCTGTTCAGCGTATGGTCAGCCAGTTCACTGAACGCCGCTGAATTGTAATCCCACGGGATCTTGTTTGTCATTACTATGTTCGGTGAAAAGTCCTGCATGGTGTCCGTTACCACGTCATATATACCATTCCTGAAAGCAACATAGCGGGCATCGGCCGGCTGAACCTTGTCACAGATAAGGTTCATATATTTCAGGACTTCTTTTCTTTTTGCGTCAGACAGGTCAGGTATGATTCTGATCATTTCTGCTTCAATAGCCCTGTAGCCGTCCTCATATACGCCATCCCGGTATATGTGAAGGTTCCCGTTGATCAGTACAACATGATGGGTATTCTTCATGTAGGCGGCGAAACGGTCAAAAAGGAACTTCGGGCCATTGAAGAATATGGGCTTTTTGAAAGCGTCATCCCTCAAAATGGTTTCTATCTCCTGATCGGAAAGCGGATCCTTCAGGACGAACCTGTTAATAATGCGGATCGCTTCCCGTGTTTCCTCTATGCTGTAGTCGTTGCTCTGCAAGGTCAGTATGTAATTGAAAAGTTCCTGATTCCGGCCATCCCCGGCTTCCATGTTCAGGAAGTCCATCTTGCACCTGACAGGCAATAACCACTTCGGAACTTCCTGATATTCCCCGCCCGGTTCAACATCCCATTCACAGAAGCGTTCTTCACCGTCCACTTTCAGGACTTCATAAGACGCAACATAACCCACCTTTATATCAGCGGTCAGACCTATGGCAAGGCGTGTATGTGTCTTGCACTGGTGAAGCTGCGTATTCCTGAAAATGAAATGCTTCCCCCGGCGGGTACAGATCACCCGACAATTCAGCTGAAATTCTTCCACAATATCCATCAGTATTTCAGACTGTTCAGGATCGTCAATGTCTATGAACATGGTATTTTTTGCAAGGATCCCGGCATACTCCGGGAGTGACTGCACCTGTTCCAGCGTCTTGAAGTCCGTCCTGTCCTTGAACTTTTCCACACATTTTTTGTTTTTGGTTTCAACATACCCTTTATACAGATTACCCATAGCGTC
>Ga0137307_100876_pt1 | contig 32654 bp, 22 predicted proteins | sample NAcewD2O_March_2_FD_97180 | JGI IMG/M metagenome (GOLD analysis project Ga0137307, IMG submission 97180) | Mouse cecal microbial communities from Vienna, Austria - N-Acetylglucosamine amended D2O_March | ecosystem: Host-associated > Mammals > Digestive system > Large intestine > Cecum | place... | reverse complement strand
TATTATGCGGTATTAGACGGAATTTCTTCCGCTTATCCCCCTGCAGAGGGCAGGTTACATACGTGTTACTCACCCGTGCGCCGGTCGCCGGCAGTTGTATTGCTACAACCCCGCTGCCCCTCGACTTGCATGTGTTAAGCCTGTCGCTAGCGTTCATCCTGAGCCAGGATCAAACTCTTCGTTGTTGCTTATCTTGTTTTTCTTCTTTCAAATTAAAACAAGGCAAGAATTGTTATTTTTGCCTTTTGCAGAAAAGTGCTTCAGTTGAAAACACTCTCGCTGGCATCCTTGACTCATTGCGCTTATTAAAAGAATTGACTTGAGATTGATGAGCTACTACCGGCAGAGCCGGGAACTCATGTTTGCTCTTGTACTACTCTTAGTCTATTGTAATCGTTTCAATGTTCTCTTTTTCGCTTCAACGAGGTGTTTCCCGTTTTGCGAGTGCAAAGTTACGGCAGTTTTTCGCCGCCGCCAAATAATTTTCGCATTTTAACACTTATTTAACATTTAACCCCGGCGGACTTTTTATCCCCGAATCATTGAATACGCTACCATACAACGCGTTACACACCACCGGAAATGTTCACGCACTGAAACATAAAAAATCGCCTCGCCGATACATAAACGGCGAGGCGTGTGTGGGTCAAAACCCAGAAGCGCTCGACTTATCGGATGTAAACCCTTACAGGAGTCGGATGCTCATCGGTTGTTATAAGGTATATGCCCAGTGGCAATTCAAGGTCGAAATTCTGATAAACTTCGTCAATTACATATATCTGTCGGCCCGAAATATCATAAACTCGGCAATTGGACTGCGGCTGCGAGCAGATGAATCGTACGAAGCCGGGGAATGTCTGCACAACGAGCGGCTGTTCTACGGCGACATCGGCCACACCGCTATGGTCAACAAAAACTACATTTGACATGGGCGAACGATAGCCGAGGCGTACAGACTGCACCGAATATGACTCGCTATCGGACTGGTCAAAGCCTACAATCTCGAGGAAATTGTCTTCGGCGGGGAGTTCCTCGGTGAATACGTCGGAACCGACATAACGCGTGCGCGTAACCATATAATAGTCGATAATATCTTCGGGAGCAGTGCTCCAGTTGGCCATGTAGCGGTCAGACTCGATGTTTGTAGCCGCCGTAGCGGTGAGAGCCGAAAGCTGAGGCACGGGCAGACACTCGCCACGGAGCGCGACACCTACCGAGCCGAAGTCGCCCGAAAGGAGCAGGCGGGAATTGTGAGAGCCCAATACAGTGGGCTTGTAAGTCACCTCGAGCCAGTAACCGTCGTCGGAGTTGACTTTAGCGACAGGTATCTGAGACGTGGCCGAAGAAAACATATCTTTGTCGGCCGTGTACACCGATGCCGACACATATCCGGCCGGGAGATGCTTCCCACTCACGAGCAGACGCGCCGTATAGGTTTTGCCGAGAGCCACTTCGCCGAAGTCGAGAGTCATGCCAGGCTGAGGAGCGATGAGTTCGGGGTCGCCGACAGGCGGCACTACAACTTCACCGGGGGTATAGGCTTCGCCTTTTTTCAGGCCCCAGAGATATTCGGCCAGCTCCGGACGGTCGATAAAAGGATTTCGGTTGTTCTGAAAACCAAACACGGCTTCATTGCGGTCTCTTTCCTTCTCGCTCACGGGGTCCTCACGATGCCATTTCATAAGGAGGTCTATCGACCATTGGTTGAGAGTCGGATAAAGATTCTGGCTCACCATATAAGTATATTTCCAGGTTAAATCCTGATAACAGGTGACCATATAAAAATATGTACGAGCGAAGTCGCCCTTATACTGGTCGTCGGGCTCGAACACCTTCTGCGCTCCGCCGCCCTGACCGTTCACAGGATAACCCACCTTGCAGATGCCGTTGTCGAAAGATACATTCGACGACATATCGACCGTTCCGAGCGGGAAGTTGCTCTTTGCCGTGTTTGCCTTCATTTCCGAAGGATAAAGATGGTTGAGGTCGACATATGCGCCTACTTCAGTAGAACCGCCCCACCAGCTTTTCGGGAATGAGTGCTCGCGATTGAGACCCGAAAACGAGGGTGCATACAGCGGAATGTCGGAGTACATATCCCACCAGCGCGAAGACTCCGGGTACACGTCGGTAGTCTGGAAGTACTTAGGGAGGTCTTGATACGACGAAATACGGGTAAAATTGTGGATTATACCGTAAATCGCATTTTTGAGTTCAGCATCTTTCTTGCCGTTTAGTGATGAATAATAACTTGCCGGAACATCGGCATACGAAGTGACAGACGCAAAGAACATCGCAACAAGCCCCGTCAGTCGAAGTAAAGATATTTTCATTTATTTCATAAAACTATAAGTAAGTACAAAATGCCGCACGACGGTGCGGCCGTTCCATGGGTCAAAATTAGCATTTTTTTTTGTTAGCGCATAACAGACAGGTTCATATTTAAGAAATAAAAGCATTAATTTTGCAGGGATGAAAAATCAAACAGCCCGACATATAGGTATAACAATCGTATCGGTAGCTTTTGTTCTTCTGATGTGTTTTTCTGCGTGGCGGATATTCCGACCGCACGAACGCCATGTCGAGTTAGACCGAAGTCATTATCCTATAAAAGGGCTTGATTTGTCGGCACATAACGGCACGCCCGACTTTGACTCGATAGCCGCGGCAGGCATAGACTTCGTGTATCTCAAAGCCAGTGAAGGAGAGAGCTTCCGCGACACCGGATTTCTTCGCAACTATTCGCAGGCCCGCAAAAACGGCATCGCCGTCGGCGCATATCACTTTTTCCGGTTCGACTGCGACGGACGCAGCCAGGCACTCAATATGCTGCAGACTGTCAACGGCTGCAATCTCGACCTTCCGCTCGCAATCGACATAGAAGAAGCCGGGAACCCTGCCAATTTCAGCACCGAGCTGATAATTAGCAGGCTCGAGACAATGGTCTCGTATCTCAGGGCGTATGGATATCGTGTAATAGTATATACAAACAAAAACGGCTACACACGCTTTTTGCTGCCATCCTTTGGGGAGCCAGACGAAGAGACCGGACTTTGGATATGCTCATTCACCAATCCGCCACTACCCCACAAGCAATGGTCGCTATGGCAGCACAGCCACAAGGGGCGCATTCCAGGGGTAAAAGGCGATGTCGACATGAACACTTTCAACGGCGACAGCACGGCATGGTCTGCCTGGCTCGACCGGGTCGGAGCTGAACAATAAACAAGCTGTATGTACGTTACTTCTATGTATGAACCGACAATTATCACCAAAACATATTGCCACCGCACTGTCCACAGCCCTCATACTGATTCTTGCCACCGGCGAAGCCCGGGCATGGGATACGTCGCTTTATGCGCCGGCTTCGCGCCTGTCGGCAGGACGCTGGATGAAAGTAAGCGTTGAGCACGACGGTCTGTACCAAATCAGTGCCTCGACACTCCGCTCATGGGGGTTTGGCGACATATCGAAAGTGCGCGTCTACGGCTATGGCGGCCGCAGGCAGAGCGACGTGCTCTCGGAAAGCACTTACCACGATGATTTGCCCGAAGTGCAAAGCATCGCCACCAACAACGGCATCATATTTTACGGAGTAGGGGCCGGAGAATGGCTCACCGACTCACAAGGCACATATTACAATCAGAACGATTACTCCAACGCCGGCTATTATTTCATAGGAACTTCCGACATCACGTCGACACGTGCAATCGAGGTTGTCGACGCAAGCCCCACAAGCGCAAAACCGGCCACTACATTCACCGAGCGCGTGCAGCACGAGCTCGAACAAGTGACAAGCCCCGGCGAGGCAGGCCCCATGCTTTTAGGCGAGGAATTCCGCTATACGAACAGCCGCAAGTTCTCCCTGAGCACCCCGGGAGCCGTTGATGGCAACGCCCGCATAATATGTTCATTCGTGAGCAATCTCAGCGGTAGTGGCGGACAGCTGAGATTCACCATTGACGGAAAAGAGCTCGATGCCGTTTATGCCGACCGCATATCGGCAAAAAGCAGCAGCAGTTACGTACACGGCGTATACACACGCACCGCACACACATTCGACTGGGCACCCGGCTCCTCTGGCAACTGCACCGTGGGCATAACACTCTCCGTAAGTGGTTCGTGCCTCGGTGCGTGGCTCAACTACATCACACTCAACTACACGCGCAACCTTTCCATACCCTCCGAAGGATATCTCACATTCTACACCTCTGAGCGCGGAGTGAGCATATCGGGTGCGTCTGAAGGCGCCAGGCTCTGGGATGTAACAGACCCTATGAACATATACGAGCTCCACGGCACCATTACCTCGGGCACACTCAGCGCCGCCTTGACAGGCCGGGGCGAACGCGACCTTGTTGTATGGAACCCCTTGGCACGTTTCCCATCGCCCAAGGCTGTCGGATATGTTACCAACCAGAATCTGCACGGCGACCGCGGCTACGACATGGTGATAGTTAGCCCGTCGGCTTTCATCAAGCAAGCCGAGCGTCTGGCCGAACTTCACCGGCAGTCGGACGACTCGCTGAAAGTAAAGACCGTCACTCCCGAACAGATATACAACGAATTCTCGTCGGGTGCTGTTGACCCTGGCGGTATACGCCGATACCTCAAAATGCTCTATGACACAGGCTCAGAAAGCGGACACGCTCTGCGATATGCCATACTTATGGCTCGCACGACCGTCGACAACAGAGGTCTGAGCCTGTCGGCGCCCTCATACCCTACGATTCCGTCGTGGATGCCGGCTGAGGCACGCGCTTCGCTGTCGGACAACGACGGCTACTGCAGCGACGACATCACCGCCATGCTTGCCGACAACTCAGGAGCCACTCCGGCCAACGACAAACTATCCATTGCCATCGGCCGAATACCGGTGGTAAATGTCGCCGAGGCACAGAATATTGTCGACAAAGCCATACAGTATGCCGAGGGCTCTCGCAAAACAGCATGGAAACACCGCTTCATGTTCCTCGCCGACGACCAGGACAACGGACGACACCTGCAGCAGAGCGAAGCTATGATTGACGGTTGCACGTCGACAGACCTGCAACAGCACATGATACGCAAAGTATACATGGATGCCTACGAACTTCAGGGAAATACAATACCCGGCGCCCGCGAAGCCATGTTCCGCTACCTGAATGAAGGTGTAGTATGGTGGAACTTCATCGGCCACGCCAACACCACAGGCTGGACGCACGAAAACCAGTTGTCATACTCCGACCTCAACAACATGTATCTGCGTCACTGGCCCTTTATTTACGCTGCAACCTGCGACTTCATGCGTCTGGACGGCAACGACATCACCGGCGGCGAAATACTCTACAAAGAGCGCTACGGCGGTGCGATAGGCATTATTTCGGCCGTTCGCCCGGTATATATCACCAATAACGGCTGGCTTTCGGCAGCAATGGGCCGTGCCCTGGCCCGACGCGATGACAAAGGACGCTTTCTGCCTCCGGGCGAAATCTATCGTCTGGCAAAGAACGACATCCGTGACACCTACATGAATCCCATTTCAGACGACAACCGTCTGCGCTACGTGTTTATCGGCGACCCGGCACTCCGACTTGCCACCCCTTCGAACATAGTAAGGCTCGACAGCATAGACGGCCGTCCGCTTGCTCCGCAAGACATGCCCGTAATGGCAGCCCTTGCCCAAGTGCCCATATCCGGCTCCGTTACGGACCCCTCCGGCAAAGTGCTCGAAGACTTCAACGGCACCGCCTTGATTGAGATATACGATTCTGAACGCTCCGTCACCACGCTTGGACACGGCGAAAATGGCACACGAGAGACATTCGAAGATTATGGAGAGCGCATTTACTACGGAGCCGCCGAAGTGCGCTCGGGCCGCTTCTCGCTCTCGGTAAACATGCCGTCGGAGCTTTCGCAGAACTATCGACCGGCGACAATGTCGCTTTATGCCTATTCGACAGAAGACGACACCGAAGCCATCGGCCTCAACCGCGACTTCTATGTGTATGGCTACGACGAAAGCGTTGCGACTGATGACAAAGCCCCCGAAATAGAATCGTTTGTGCTCAACCACAGCACATTCCGAAGCGGCGACACCGTGAACCCCTCGCCCATGATAATTGCATCGGTACGCGACGACGTAGGCATAAACGTGTCGACCGCCGGCATTGGCCACCAGATGACGGCCACGCTCGACGGACGCAAGACATATACCGACCTGTCGTTCTACTACACCCCGGCCGACGACGGCACCGCATCGGGTGTGATAAACTATCCGCTCGAAGATCTTCAGAACGGCAACCACACTCTTTCGATTCGCATATGGGATACCGCCGGCAACTCGGCTACCAAAGAAATTGAGTTTTTCGTGCAAGAAAATCTCGCGCCCAAAATCTACGATGTATATACCGATGCCAATCCGGCATCCACAACCGCCAATTTCTACCTGAACCACGACCAGCCCGACAATATGGTGACAGTAAATGTGACCGTATACAATCTGCTCGGCCGCGCCGTATGGAGCGGCTCGTCGACCGGGCGCAGCGACATGTTCCAGTCTGTTCCGGTAAGCTGGAATCTCACCGACGAGGGAGGCCGTCGCGTGCCCCGCGGCATCTACCTTTACCGCGCCACAATCACATCCGACGGCGAGACATTCGAAACAGCTTCACGGCGAATAGCTGTCACGGCTCAATAGAAGAAATTGCGATTTTTTTCGTACCTTTGCAACATGAACGATAAAGCGACGACAACACGTACACCCGTACTGCTTCCCGAACCGACTCTCAGGAGGTTGCCGTGGTATTTTGCCTATGTGTCGACGCTGCGCACGCCCGAAGTGGAATATATCTCATCCACACGTATTGCCGAAGCCCTCGACGTAGACCCCTCGCAGATAGCCAAAGACCTCTCCTTTTTAGGTATCCGCGGCAAAACACGCATAGGATACCAGATAGAGGAATTGCGCCAGGCCCTCAACGACTACCTCGGCTTTGGCCAACGACACAACGCCATAATGATGGGCACCGGCAGCCTCGGCGCCGCTCTCATCGCCGACTCGGGTCTCCAGCGCTACGGCCTCAACATTGTGGCCGGCATCGACATCAACCCCACACTTATAGGCTCACGAATCGGGGGCGTTGAAATCTACGCGCCCGACCGTCTGGAATCTCTCGTACAAGAACTCAGCATCAAGATAGGCATCATCGCCGTACCCGTAGAAAGCGCCCAGGATATCGCAGACCTGGCCGCCCGTTCGGGCATCAAAGCCATATGGAACTTTACGCCTTCGCGCATACGGGTACCCGAAGGCGTTGTTATTTCGAACACTTCCATTTACTCACATCTGGCGGTGATGTACAACCGGCTCGCCACCATCAGCGATTCCAAGCGATGAAAATACTCACTGTCGGCGGTTTTTTGCAAGGACAGCCCACGGCATCATTAGGTGCCGACTCGGCAATGCTTCGCGAGAACGAACCGTTATTCGCTCCCGATGACCTCGACCGCTTCCACAGCCTCATAATGCCAGCCGTGCGAATCAGCCGTCTCGGCTGTGGCATCAGCAAACGCCATGCCGCGGCATATTGCGATTCACTGGGCGCGTTTCATGTTCTCACACCATGCGACAACAGCACACATGTCGACGGCATCCCTTTGGGCGCAGCCGACCGCACTTTTGCGCCCGGGCACTGGCAGCCCTTCGACCTTTGCTTCGAAAAAACAATAGTGCTCCGCGCTTCGAGCGCACCCATTGGAAGCGCCCCGACAACAGAGGCGATTGTGGAATTCACGCCGCAGACACTCGCGGTGTCGGCAATCATATCGTGGCTATCGTCCGCGATAACATTTAAAACCGGCGACATCATACTCTTTGCAGATTACAGCATCAATCTCGGCATGCCAGTCCTGAACACAGAGATAAACGCCGATATCGACGGAATCGCAACACTGAACTTCCGCATCAAATAAGCCGCTCAAGCTCATACAATGAGAATCAGACACATCTATCTGCTGTTTGCCGCTGCTATTGCCACCACAGCCACAGCCGCAGACAGCCTCCACATCCCGCAACTTTCGTCGAGACATTGGGTAAAAATCAGCACCGATACAACCGGTATATTCCAGATAAGCGGGGACGAGCTTCGTTCGTGGGGCTTTGAATCGGCCGATAAAGTGAGCATCTACGGATGTGGTGCAGTGGCAGCCGCAAGTCACGGCGACATTCCACACGACGGCTTGTGCAGGGCAGCGTCGACAGTCACCGACGACGACCGCCTCCTTTTCTACTCCGAAGGACCAGTGCGTGCAGGCGTGAACCCGAGCACATCGACTGGCATTGCATATCAGCGCAACTCATACGATACCCATTCATATTATTATATTACCGACAGCACCTCCCCGGCCGAACTGCCGCTTCGCGCCTTCTCGCCCAATTTCGACAGCATCTACTGGCACTACGCCATAGAGCTGATTGAAAATGAAGTGCAGAACTACGGCAAAGGCGGAATTTTCAACCACGACCGCCGTCTGCAAGCCGGCGAACAGGCTGAGTTCACCTTTGAGGTACGCGATTTTTACGATGGAGCCGATGCACCCGACTGCATTTTCAAGGTAGAGGCCGGCGCAAAATCGCCAAACTCGGTAAGCTTAGACATAAACACCGTCGGGAAGATTGAAGTTACATCGACCAACACGAAGCTGACCATTCCTTCGAGCACTGCGCCCAACCGGTTATATATGCCTTCGTCGAACGGCATGGTACACTTCCGCCCGGGGACAGTCGAAGACAAGCGCCTCTCTTTCAGCATCACTCTGCCCGCTACATTCACGGGCTCATATTTCGCAGTCGACAAATCATGGCTGAAATATCCACAGAAACTCGTTTTCGACGGCAGAAATGACTTTTTCATCAATCTCAATGCCACCGAGAAAGGCCGAAACATAAAAGTCGAGGGAATCACACCCTACGACAGAATCTGGGATATAAGCGACCCTACCGATATAACAAATCTCGAACTCCACGCCACCGACGGCGGAGTGCTCGCTACGCCACTCTCAAACTCGACTCGCAGGCTTGTGGCATTCAGTCTCTCGGCCACACATCCTTCGGTGAATTTCGTAGGAATAGTCGAGCCTCAGTCGCTCCACAATCTATCAACGCCCGAAATGCTTGTCGTGTGCTCCGACATCTGCCGCGATAGCGCTGAGGAACTTGCCGAAATTCACCGCTCGCTGCAAGGCATGGACGTAAAGGTAGTCTCGCAGAACGAAGTATTCAACGAATATTCATCGGGCTCAAAACACCCTGGAGCCATACGCCGCTTCGCAAAAGATCTTTACGACCGCAATCCCGGACGTCTCCGCTACCTGCTTCTGTATGGCGCCGCCGACTACAGCCACACAAGTGGGCGTTCGGGCGATTTTCTCGTATGCTTTGAAAACGAATCTTACGACCAGTCGCGCGATGCCACAACCAACTACTGCTGTGACCAGTATTTCGGCATGCTCGGCAGCGATTTCAACATATCGACCGTTCACACAAAAGGACGCATGCTCATTTCCGTGGGACGAATACCTGCTCTCGCCCCTTATCAAGGAAAGACAGCCAACGAAAAGATAAGGCGACGTCTGGAGGCTCAAATTCCGGCACGCAAATATCTTCATTCATTATTCCTGAGCGACACAGGCAATGAGCACGCGCACCTCAGACTGGCGTCTGAGGTCGCCGCAACCCTCCTTGCCGCAAATTCGGCATTGACGGTAGTACGCGCCGACTCCGAATTATTTCCGTTGGGTTCGGGCAATGCCGACAAAGGCTGCAAAGCCCTGGTGGACAAAACACTGCGCAGCGGTGTGGGCTTCTTCAACTATTGCGGACACGGCGATGAAACGGCATTGTCGACTTTCCTTTACGACAAAAACAGCGCATCGTCGAAACAATACGGCGAATACCCCTTTGCCATGCTCGCCACATGCGACACATATCCGCTCGACCGGAGCTCAAATTCAATCACCGACCACATGATTTTCAATCCCGACGGCGGCATGATTGCCGCAATCTCTTCGTGCCGGTCAGTTTATCTCGACCTTAACGGCGTGCTCGCAAAATCTGTGGCCGACGCTTATGCCAATGCCTCTCCCCTCACCTGCACCGGCGACATTCTCAAAGAAGCACGAAGCGCGATGCTTGACAGCTACAACGGCACTATGCCAATCGACCTCGGACTGAATCTTATGTGCTATAACATGTGCGGCGACCCGGCCATTCCTTTGGGAGCGCCCGACTACGGCTTTGGCGAAATTTCGCTCAGCGGCAATGTCGCAGGCAGCTCAGAGATAAGTTTGCCTGCCCTCGACAATGTATCGCTACACGCAGCAGTTATCGGAAACGACGGAAAAATTCTATCATCGTTCAACGGCAGGGCAATTATTGATGTCTACGACACTCCGCAGATACGCAAAAATCTCAACGGCGCATACGACGATGTTGTATGCGACGACGCGATAGCCGCTACTTTCTCGGCTCCGGTGATAAACGGCATTGTCGACACATCGTTTGCAATACCCATGCCGCGAGGTGGCGAAGGCCTGCACCGTATAGTGCTCACAGCTATCGACAGCGATAGCCGCGAACAGGCCGCCGGAGTTGTGAAAGACATATCCATAAGCAAGAGCAACGGCGACTATGCTTCCGATATCGACACGGCAGCGCCGCTCATCGAGCAATTTTACATCGACAGCATCGGCTCCGACAATATAACGGCTCCCAACTTCACCATTGTGGCCGTGATACACGACTCAGGCACAGGCATAGCCCCCGACAATACCGGCATATCAAATGTATCGCAACTGCGAATCGACGGCAGAGTGCTTCAAAACGCAGCAGCAGGTCTGGAGCCGCAGGGCGACGGCAGTTATATTCTCCGGCATAGTGCAGGGCCGCTTCCGACAGGTCGCCATTCCACTACGTTCAAAGCAGTGAGCAACAGCGGCAAAAGCAGTTCGGCAACTATCGACTTCATTGTAGACTACGTGGCAAAAGGCTCACTCACAGCCGATGTCAGCGACCCCGTGCGCGAATCGGTAAATCTGAGCCTGACGACAGACATGGCCGAAATAACCGACTGCCGCATCACTGTCGAAGCCGCCGACGGTTCGGTCGTGTGCATACACAACGGAGCACCAGACTTCACATGGAATCTGACTGATAAAAACGGCAATCCCGTACCCGACGGACTCTACCGTGCGTGGGCGCTCTTCTCCACTCTCGAAGGAAAGGGACATACACCTGCTGTCGAACTAATGGTGGTGAAAAGCCGGCGTCAGTGAAATTAAAATCTGCCATACCACAATAAAGCGGCCTCTAAGAAGTTATACAGATAGGCTCTTTTTCAAAAAGTAACATGACAATGAAAATCACCTACCGCATAATCATACTTCTGCTGTGCCTCTGTGCCGGCATTGCCGCATCGGCGCAGAGCAAAAACGACTTCAACCCCGTAGAGACCGGAGTAACATCCCTCAGCATAGCTCCCGACGCACGCGGCGCTTCAATGGGCGACCTCGGTGCCGCCACCGAGCCCGACGCATACTCACAGTTCTGGAACCCGTCGAAATACGCGTTCGCCTACAGCCAGGCCGCAGTATCGCTGAGCTACACTCCGTGGCTCCGCAAACTTGTAAACGATATTTTCCTCGCCGACCTTTCGGGCTACTATAAAATCGGCGGCAACGACAATCAGGCCATATCGGCTTCGCTCCGCTATTTCTCTCTCGGCGAGGTGACAACATCGATCAACGGCGCCACCGACATTGCCGGACAGACTCTCAACCCATATGAAATGTCGTTCGACATCGGCTACTCGCGCAAACTGTCTGAAAAATTCTCTATGGGTGTAGTTTTCCGCTACATCTACTCTGCTCTGGGCTTTTCAGAATCATATGCCGGCAACCAAAACACAGGTGCCTCGGCATTCTCAGCCGACATCTCGGGTTACTACACCACCTATCCTATCATCGGACGCAACGAGTGCCAATGGTCGTGGGGATGGAACATATCGAACATCGGCTCCAAAGTGACGTATGACGGCGGCGACAACCCTGCATTTCTGCCCACAAACCTCAAACTCGGCACCACATTCACATTTCCACTCGCCGACTTCCATACACTCTCCCTTGGTCTCGACCTCAACAAACTGCTTGTGCCGACACGTCCGCGTCGCACCGACTTCGTCGACGGCATAGAAGGCGAGGAACAGTATATCGACAAGCTCCAAGACTGGAAAAACATGTCGTCGATTACCGGCATATTCAAATCGTTTAGCGACGCTCCCGGCGGTGCCAAAGAAGAACTCCGCGAAATAAACTGGTCGTTCGGAGCCGAATACAGCTACAACCAGCAGTTTTTCCTCCGCGCAGGATATTACTATGAAAACGCATTCAAAGGCAACCGTAAATATTTTTCAATGGGTGCCGGCTTCTCACTCAATGTAGTGCGACTTGATGCCTCCTATATGCTTGCCACCGCACAGTCGTCGCCTCTCGACCAGACTCTTCGCTTCTCGCTTACTTTCGACATGGACGGTCTGCGCGAAATCATTGGAAAACGACGCTGATGAAAAACTTCCCCGACATACGAACAGGCAACGGCTTCGATGTGCATCGCCTCACCGAAGGCCGGCGCTGCATAATCTGCGGTGTCGACATTCCGTTCGACCGCGGGCTGCTCGGTCATAGCGATGCCGACGTAGCCCTTCACGCCCTGAGCGATGCCCTGCTCGGAGCTGCCGCCCTCGGCGACATAGGAAAACACTTTCCCGACACCGACCCGCGCTGGGAAGGAGCCGATTCGCGCATGCTGCTCCGCGAAGTAGTGGCTATTCTCAAGCGAGCAGGTTTCGGTCCCGGAAATGCCGACATCACCATTATCGCGCAGGCACCAAAAATGCTGCCTCATATTCTGCAGATGCGCACTAATGTGGCCGAAGACCTCGGACTGCCGCTAGATCGGGTAAGCGTAAAAGCCACCACCACAGAGCGTCTCGGCTTCACAGGGCGTGCCGAAGGCATTGCCGCGCAGGCCTCAGTTCTTATTTTTGGCATTTAAGCTCACCTGACATAAAACCATGCTAAAAAAACTCATTTTTGCCGTATCACTGTTTGTTGCGGCCACTGCCTCGGCATATACCATCGTCGACGGAAGCCTCGAAAAGTCGGAAATATATCCCGGCACCATCCACACATACAGAATATCGGTTCCGCAAGGATACAACGGCGACGAGCTCTGCCTTTACGTCGGCCTTGACGGCATTCTTTGCGACGCCCCTGCCCGAATCGACTCTCTGGCAAGTTGCGGCGACATTCCGCAGATGACCGGCATCTACATACAGCCGGGCATTATTTACGGCAAAGACGGCTCGACTGTGCTGCGCTACAACCGCAGCAACGAGTTCGACGCCACCGACGCACGATTCGCACAATTTCTCGAGGAAGAACTAATTCCGGCAGCCCTCGCCACTGCACGCGAGGCCGGCTATGAGTTGAAAATAAAGAAAGGGGGAGAAAACGCTATGATATTCGGGCTCAGCAGCGGCGGCATAGCAGCCTTCTCTGCCGCCTGGCATCGCCCCGGACTCTTCAGTCGCGTGTTTGCCGGCTGCACCACCTTCGTGCCTATGCGCGGCGGAAACGACTTGCAGGCCATAGTACGCAAATCGGAGCCGAAACAACTCCGTATATTTCTTCAAGACGGTTACAGCGACTCATGGAACCCTCTTTTCGGCAGCTGGTTCGAATCCAACCAGCTCATGGGCTCGGCCCTCGAATTTGCAGGCTATGACTACAATTTCGACTGGGCCGACGGCGGCCACAGCGTGAAACGCGCTTCCGAAATTTTTTCGGATGTCATGAAATGGCTCTGGCGCGGCTACCCCACTCCGCTCGAAAAGCGCTCGACCGGAAATGAAACTATCTCCGAAATGACTTCGGGGGCCGGTGAATGGGTGAAATATCCTTATGAGCCTTTTGAGCCAAACTCCGCAGTTGCTGTATATCCCGACGGAACACTCAGAGCCATGCCCGACCGTGGCAACCAGTTGTCGCAGGAACTCATGGACAAAGACGGCTCAGGCTATGCCGCACAGCGCTTCTACTGGCTTCATGCGTATAACAACGATGGTCTTCTGAAGGGGGGAATGACTTTCGACGGCAAGGGCTATCTTTGGGTGATTACCGATGCCGGCATTCAAGTGTGCGACCAGAACGGACGCGTCCGAGCTATTCTCGACTTGCCTTTCGACCCTCGGAAAATTGCCACAAAAGAAAGTCGCCGCTCGCGCCGTTCCGCTCAGACTCCGACCCGCATGGAAGTGAACGACGGCGAAATTGTGATTTACACCCCTGAGGCCATATATCGCCGCAAGATGAATGTACGCGCGGCAACAGCCGGTGTAAGACCTAAATCAGAAGGTCAAGGCTGAGACCGCGCCACAAAAACCTCGCTAAATTCGGCCCGGAGCCGAAAGAATATGAAACGACAGCTCATAGAAAAGCTGGTGCTCGTTGCGCCTCGAACCCACACCCTTGCTCTGGGCGTCGAACTTGCGTATGGCCGATAATATCTCTATCAGCTGAAACGGATTATAGGTCGCCATTCCTTGCTTTATGCGCCGCAAGGCAAACTGATTGCGCAATTTGAGCGCATCGCTGATTGCCGCATCGGTGCGTTCGGGTACATAATATGCTATAAGAAGGTCGGCAAAGAAATTAAATACCGACGATGTAGCCAGCACCAGAGGCACAGCCTTGGGATTGCTGCGAAAATAAGCAAGGCAGCGGAATACCTTGGCGGCGTCGCGCGCAGCAAAGGCATCGACAAGCTCAAAGGTATTATACTCCTTGCTCACACCTATATTGCGCTCCACAACCTCGGGAGTCACAGACGCGTTAGGCGGCAGAATCGTGGCGAGCTTGTTGATTTCATTATATAGCTTGCTGAGGTCGTTGCCAATGAAGTCGCGCATCATCTCAAGGGCCTTTTGGTCGGCCGACAGCCCCTTCTGGCGAATATACGAGCCGATATATGCCGGAATATTGTAGTCCTGAATTTTTTTGGATTCGAACACCACTCCGTTGCCGGCCTTTATGGCATTCATGAGTTCTTTGCCTTTGGCCTGAGCGCCGCGACAGCATATCACAAGCAGAGTCGTCGGCACGGGCGCCGCAAGATAAGGCGCCAATTTTGCAAGCTTGTCGGCTCGGATTGCCTGCGCCTCCTTAAGAATCACCACCTGGCGCTCGGCCATCATAGGAATTCTGCGACAAAGGTCTATAACCTGCGTAGGCTCGGTCTCGGGCGCATATAACACATACTGGTTAAAAGCCTTCTCATCGTCGGAAAGAACATTCTCGAACTCTGCCGCAAGCGCGTCGGTAAAATAGCCCTCCTCGCCGTGAAGCAGATAGACGGGTGCGAACTCGCGTGCCTTGATTGCTTTCTTGATACCCTCGTATGTAGGTGCGGGAAGTGCCATATTGTTCCTTGTGACGTGATATTGAAAATTAATGTGTAAATTTACACATTATTTTCGGGAACTCAGCCCCCGAGTGTACAAATTTATATCTAAAATGGCTTTTCCTGTACTGAATCTGCCTCCTCTCGACGCAAAGCTGCGCCGCGACGAAGACTCGCTCCGCGACGGGCTCGAAATATACGACCGCCTGAGGCACAAATGGGTCGCACTCACTCCCGAGGAGTGGGTACGTCAGCATTTTGTGCAGTTCCTGATTTCTGAAAGGGAATTTCCCGAGGCTCTTATGGCAAACGAAGTTGCCCTCACACTCAACGGCACCGCAAGACGATGCGATACACTAATATATACGCGCACGCTGTCGCCGCTGTGTATTGTCGAATACAAACGTCCCGACGTGGCCATCACACCAAAGGTATTCGACCAGATTGCACGCTACAATATCGTTCTCACTGCGCCGTTTCTCATCGTAAGCAACGGACTGCGCCACTACTGCGCGCAATACACCGGCTCGGGCTACACCTTTCTGCACGACATTCCGTCGTTCGGTGCGATGCTCGGGCGCAGAATTCAGAACATATAAGCCACGCGCACTGCCCACTGGCGGTTGCGTGCCGAAATGTTCTCGAGCTGACTTGTTTTAATAATATAAGTCATGCCCCAGGTGTACTGAGCCGACACCTGCCAGCGACGCATAAGCTCAACACCGGCGCCACAGGTAAGACCGAGCTCACCGGTAGGAAAGTTGAATGCCTTAGGCGCTTCTGCATTGCCTTTGATTTTAGAGTGGCCCACACTCAGCGTGAAATCTGGACCACCGTAAACGAAGGGCGCAAGATAATCTTCAAATCCATTCATGCGTGTCCATTTGAAACGCAGATGGAAAGGTATGTCGATTGTGTGAATCCGAACGTAAGTGTTGTCATAGCCGTTACTGCTCCATATTTCACGTGTACCTATGTCGCACTTTGCTCCCATCATATTATAGATGAGACCAAAATCGAGGCCAAAACCGATGCCGGGAAACATGAGCTCACCCTGAATACCGGCCTGGGCGCCTACCATGTTGCTCACCGGAAATATATCCTGCTTGAATTTAAGGTCGGAATATGTGACACCAGCGATGGGTGCATATCTGAACTGTGCCGACAATGTGGGAGCTACCGCCACAAGTGCAACAATAAAAAGAAGCAGCGCAGAAAGACGTTTCATTATTTATATATACTTTTAATCATTTCTAATTCGAGTCACAAAGGTAAGTAAAAAATAGACAAAAAGACTGCTGTTAACGCTATTTATAACTTTCGGGCACATGCATGAGGCCCGCAAAATTGACTTGAAAACAAATGCACAAAATTTAACAAAACCATGGACTAAAGCTAAAAAGTTGATTTACTGTCAATTAATGCACACCGCAAAATAAACAACAAAAAAATGCGCAAAAATATTTGGAGGGAATAAAAAAAGTGCATAACTTTGCAACCGCAAACGGGAAAAGACAAGGCACTCCCTACTGCAGAGAAAATTGAAAACTGCCTCTTTAGCTCAGTTGGCCAGAGCACGTGATTTGTAATCTCGGGGTCGTTGGTTCGAATCCGACAAGAGGCTCAAGAATTTGTTTCGCAGACCTCACATAGCGAAGCGATAAACAAGGGCGAATACCAGAGTGGCCAAATGGGGCAGACTGTAAATCTGCTGGTTTTTACCTTCGGTGGTTCGAATCCATCTTCGCCCACAACAATTTTCTCTATGCGGAAGTAGCTCAGTTGATAGAGCAGCAGCCTTCCAAGCTGCGGGTCGCGAGTTTGAGCCTCGTCTTCCGCTCATATTTTTTGCCTATGTAGCTCAGGGGTAGAGCACTTCCTTGGTAAGGAAGAGGTCGCGGGTTCAAATCCCGCCATCGGCTCAAGGTCGCAGCCCCGGTAGTGCCCGTGCATTATCGCGGCTACTTGTTAGAAAATTAATCATTCAATAATATAACAGCACAGTTTATGGCTAAAGAGAAATTCGAAAGAACCAAGCCCCACGTTAACATTGGCACAATCGGCCACGTTGACCACGGCAAAACTACCCTTACAGCTGCCATTACTACCGTTCTGGCAAAGGCAGGTCTCTCCGAAGTTAAGTCCTTCGACCAGATTGACAACGCTCCCGAAGAGAAAGAGCGCGGTATTACTATCAATACTGCCCACGTAGAATACGAGACTGCTAACCGTCACTACGCTCACGTTGACTGCCCGGGCCACGCCGACTACGTTAAGAACATGGTAACAGGTGCCGCTCAGATGGACGGTGCTATCATCGTGGTTGCTGGTACTGACGGCCCCATGCCCCAGACTCGCGAACACATCCTTCTTGCCCGTCAGGTGAACGTTCCTCGCCTCGTTGTATTCCTCAACAAGTGCGACCTCGTTGACGACGCAGAAATCCTCGACCTCGTTGAAATGGAAATGCGCGAACTTCTTTCCGCATACGACTACGACGGCGACGAAACTCCTATCATCCGCGGCTCTGCCCTCGGCGCTCTCAACGGCGAACCCGAATGGGAAGCTAAAGTAATGGAGCTCATGGAAGCAGTAGACAACTGGATTCCCCTGCCTCCCCGCGACATCGACAAGCCCTTCCTCATGCCTGTTGAAGACGTATTCTCGATCACTGGCCGCGGTACTGTAGCTACAGGCCGTATCGAAACCGGTATCGTTAAGGTTGGCGACGAAGTTCAGATTATGGGTCTTGGCGCAAACCTCAAATCAACCGTAACAGGTGTCGAGATGTTCCGTAAGATTCTTGACGAAGGTGAAGCCGGCGACAACGTTGGTCTCCTCCTCCGCGGTATCGACAAGAAAGACATCAAGCGCGGTATGGTTATCTGCCACCCGGGTCTTGTTCACCCCCACAGCAAATTCAAGGCTTCTGTCTACATCCTCAAGAAGGAAGAAGGCGGCCGTCACACTCCCTTCCATAACCACTATCGTCCCCAGTTCTACATCCGTACTCTCGACGTAACCGGTGAAATCACTCTTCCCGAAGGTGTGGAAATGGTAATGCCCGGTGACCACGTAGAAATCATCGTTGACCTCATCACTCCGGTTGCTTGCGACAAGGGTCTCCGCTTCGCTATCCGCGAAGGTGGCCGCACCGTTGGTTCGGGTCAGATCACCGAAATCCTCGACTAATAAGCAGTCAGTCCTCCAAAGGGACAAAGCTTAAAAATAAATAACGGCGCCCGAAGGCGCTGCCCGAAAGCGCCGTTATTCTTACTTACGGGTTTAGCTCAGTTGGTAGAGCACTGGTCTCCAAAACCAGGTGTCGGGAGTTCGAGTCTCTCAACCCGTGCTAAAAAGAAAATAAAATGAAACTCAAACTACTCACGAATATTCAGGAGGCCTACGACGAGCTTCGTTATAAGACTTCCTGGCCCTCCAAGAAGCAGTTGGTCAAGTCTGCAATCATCGTGATGATTGCTTCCGTGATTATCGCTCTGATAATTTTCATCATGGACCAGATTGTAGACCGTCTGATGCATTTCATCTACAGCTTATAAGTAGTTTATAAAACTCCTCAGTGGCTTTATCAATGGCAGAAAATCAAAAAGGATGGTACGTGCTGCGTGCTATCTCAGGAAAAGAAGCGCAGGTTAAGGAAATCATCGAAGGTGCGATGAAGCGTTCCGATCTGGGCAACTACGTATTTCAGGTGTTGATTCCCACAGAGAAGGTAATGGCTCTGCGAAACGGGAAAAAGGTAATCAAAGAGAAAAACCTTTATTCCGGTTACGTATTCATCGAAGCCATCCTCACCGGTGAAGTCATCCATGAGCTCACTAACACGACTAATGTGATAGACTTTCTCCGTGGACGCGAAAAAAACTCCAAACCGGAGCGACTTCGCGAGGCAGAAGTGATGCGTATGCTCGGAGCAGCCGACGAGATTGCCGAAGCCGAATCCGATGGTGTGAACGATTACATCGTTGGTGAGCGCGTTAAAGTAACCGACGGCCCCTTCAAGGACTTCAGCGGTATTATTGAAGAAGTAAACCGCGAGAAGCGAAAGCTGAAAGTGATGATAAAGATTTTTGACCGAAAGACTCCTCTTGAGTTGGATAATTCGCAAGTAGAGCGCGAATAATTATTACGGTTGCCGCCGAGCTGTGTTACGAGTTCCGACGGCAATTGTGACGAAAATTCGCCAAATCAACTAATTTTTAAGTAATAAACCAATGGCTAAAGAAATTGCTGGACAAATCAAATTGCAGATTAAAGGTGGTGCTGCAAACCCTTCGCCTCCCGTAGGCCCCGCTCTCGGTTCGAAGGGTATCAACATCATGGAATTTTGCAAGCAGTTCAATGCCCGCACACAGGACAAAGCCGGTAAGATTCTCCCCGTAGTAATCACTTACTACACCGACAAGTCGTTTGACTTCGTTGTTAAGACTCCCCCGGTTGCCGTACAGCTCAAAGAAGTCGCTCACCTCAAGAGCGGTTCTGCTCAGCCCAACCGTAAAAAAGTGGCAGAGATTACATGGGAGCAGGTGCGCACCATTGCTGAAGACAAAATGCCTGACCTCAACTGCTTTACCATAGAATCCGCTATGCGTATGGTTGCCGGTACGGCCAGAAGTATGGGTATCACCGTCAAAGGTCAGTTCCCCACTAACAATTAATAAACTTCACTTGATATGAGTAAACTTACCAAAAATCAGAAGTTGGCCTTATCCAAGCTTGAAGCAGGGAAGACTTATACCTTGGCAGAAGCCTGCGAACTCGTAAAAGAAATGACTTTTACAAAATTCGACGCTTCGTTCGACATTGATGTCCGTCTGGGCGTAGACCCCCGCAAAGCCAACCAGATGGTACGTGGCGTTGTCACTCTTCCTCACGGAACTGGCAAGTCCGTTCGCGTTCTGGTTCTCTGCAATGCCGATGCTGAGGCAGCCGCCAAAGCAGCAGGTGCAGACTACGTAGGCCTCGATGAATATATCGACAAAATCAAAGGTGGCTGGTGCGATGTCGACGTCATCATTACTCAGCCCGCTATCATGGGTAAAATCGGTGCCCTCGGCCGTATCCTCGGTCCCCGCGGCCTGATGCCTAACCCCAAAAGCGGCACTGTGACCCCCGACGTGGCAAAAGCTGTAGAAGAAGTGAAGAAGGGTAAAATCGACTTCAAGGTTGACAAGAACGGTATCGTTCACTCGTCAATCGGCAAAGTTTCCTTCTCCGCAGAGGCTATGGGCGACAACGCCCGCGAGTTTGTGAACACTCTCATCAAGCTCAAACCCACTACTGCTAAAGGCACCTATATCAAGAGCGTTTATCTTTCGAGCACAATGAGCCCGGGTGTCAAAGTCGACCCCAAGTCGATTGAGGCTTAAACCATTAACACCTACGACAATGAAAAAGGAAGATAAAGCCATAATCATTAATCAGATAGCTGAGACCATCAAAAGCTACAGCGGTTTCTATCTCGTAGAAACTGCCGGACTTGACGCCGAGAAGACAAGCGCGCTCCGCCGTGCATGCTTCAACGCCGACATCAAGCTCGTCGTAGTTAAAAACAAGCTCCTCTTCGAGGCTCTTGAATCACTTGAAGGCGACTACTCTGAACTCTACAAGGCTCTCCACGGTCCCACATCGCTGATGTGCACAAACGTGGGCAACGCCCCCGCCAAGCTTCTCAAAGACTTCGTCAAGAAAGGCGACACACTCCCCGTACTCAAGGGTGCATACATCGAAGAGTCGGTTTACCTCGGTGCAGACCAGCTCGACACTCTTGCCTCTATCAAGAGCAAGAACGAACTCATCGCCGACGTTATCGCACTCCTCCAGTCGCCTGCCAAGAACGTTGTATCTGCTCTTCAGTCGGGCGGAAACAAGCTCCACGGCATACTCGAGACTCTCTCGAAGAAAGAAAACTAATTTAACGAATAAAAAACCCAAAAAATACCAACAATCATGGCAGATTTAAATGCTTTTGCTGAACAACTCGTAAACCTCTCCGTTAAGGAAGTAAACGAACTCGCTCAGATTCTCAAAGAACAGTACGGCATCGAGCCCGCAGCTGCTGCTGTAGCCGTTGCAGCAGGCCCCGCCGCTGCTGGCGCTGCTGCTGAAGAAAAATCTTCGTTCGACGTAGTCCTCAAGGCTGCCGGCAATGAGAAGCTCAAAGTCGTTAAGCTCGTTAAAGAGCTCACCGGTCTTGGCCTCAAGGAAGCTAAAGAACTCGTAGACGGCGCTCCCGGCGTGGTTAAGGAAGGCCTCGCTAAGGCTGACGCTGAAGCCCTCAAGGCTCAGCTCGAAGAAGTTGGCGCAGAAGTCGAACTCAAATAATAACGTCTGATAATCAGACGAATAGGTTAAGAAACCCCGTAAAGGGCGTTTCTTAACCTTTTGTGTCATTAATCACTTATCTCTCCGATTCTTGCCTTTCGGCGCAGCCCGAGACGTGCTTTTGCCTCTTGCGGCCCCTGCTTAAAACCCGGCTTTAAAGGCAATTGCCTCGAAGGATAACACTCCTTAATGGCGGTAAACCGTGCCGCGGTCTCCGGCCGACTCGCCACCTCATACGTCGATAAACTCCACGACAAACAAAAGACAAGAATTACTCTTTCGGACATACACATTTCCGGTACAATCTCATCCTTCTCGCGTTTTCAAAGACTCGAAACCGCATAATCAGTCCGACATCAATTTTCACGGCTCCAAAAATACACTAAATGTCAGCAACGAAAGTTAAACCACGCGTTAATTTCGCCACTGTAAAGAATCACTTCCCGTGCCCCGACTTTCTTGAGGTGCAGCTGAAGTCGTTCCGCGACTTCTTCCAGCTCGACACTCCGCCCGAAAAGCGCACAAACGAAGGCCTTTACAAGGTGTTCGCCGAGAACTTCCCCATCTCCGACACCCGCAACAACTTCAACCTCGAATTCCTCGACTATTACATCGACCCGCCCCGCTATTCCATTGAGGAATGTCTCGAGCGCGGCTACTCATACAGCGTGCCCCTGAAGGCAAAGCTGAAACTCTCGTGCACCGACCCCGACCACGAAGACTTCGCCACCGAAATACAGGACGTATACCTCGGCCAGATTCCCTACATGACCGAAAAAGGCACGTTCGTTATCAACGGTGCCGAGCGCGTGGTAGTGTCGCAGCTTCACCGTTCGCCCGGCGTGTTCTTCGGACAGAGCACCCACGCCAACGGCACAAAGCTCTACTCGGGCCGTATCATCCCGTTCCGCGGCTCTTGGATTGAGTTCGCCACCGACATCAACAACGTGATGTACGCCTACATCGACCGCAAGAAAAAACTCCCTGTCACATCACTGCTCCGCGCTATAGGACTGGAGAGCGACAAGGAAATCATCGATATTTTCGGGCTGGCCGAAGAGGTGAAAGTAACAAAAACAAACCTCAAAAAAGCTATCGGACGCAAACTCGCCGCTCGTGTCCTCAAGACATGGACAGAAGAATTCAGTGACGACGACACCGGTGAAGTAACAACAGTCGAGCGCAACGACGTGGTCGTAGACCGTGAGACAGTTATCACCGAAGAAGATGTCGAAAGAATTCTCATGTCGGGCGTTCCCAGCATCCTTCTCCACAAAGAAGATGCCGGCACTACCGATTACTCTATCATATTCAACACTCTCCAGAAAGATACAACCAACAGCGAACAGGAAGCTATCCAGTACATCTACCGACAGCTGCGCAACGCCGAGCCGCCAGACGACGCTTCTGCCCGCGAGGTAATATATAACCTGTTCTTCTCCGAGAAACGCTACGACCTCGGTGAAGTGGGACGCTACCGCATCAACCGCAAGCTCAACCTTCCCATTTCGCCCGACGTGCGCGTGCTCACAAAAGAAGACATCATCGCCATTATCAAGTACCTAATCGAGCTTATCAACACGCGCGCCGATGTCGACGATATCGACCACCTGTCGAACCGTCGTGTACGCACCGTGGGCGAACAGCTCTACAACCAGTTCGGTGTAGGTCTCAACCGCATGGCACGCACTATCCGCGAGCGCATGAACGTGCGCGACAACGAAGTGTTCACTCCCATCGACCTTATCAACGCAAAAACGATATCGTCGGTTATCAACACATTCTTCGGCACCAACGCGCTGTCGCAGTTCATGGACCAGACCAACCCTCTGGCAGAAATCACTCACAAACGCCGTATGTCGGCCCTCGGCCCCGGCGGTCTTTCGCGTGAACGCGCAGGCTTCGAGGTACGAGACGTGCACTACACTCACTACGGCCGTCTCTGTCCTATCGAGACTCCCGAAGGCCCCAACATCGGTCTTATCAGCTCGCTCTGCGTATATGCTAAAATCAACGACCTCGGCTTCATCGAAACTCCCTACCGCAAAGTAGAAGACTCGCGTGTAAACCTCAACAACGACGAAGTGGTTTACCTCACTGCCGAAATCGAAGAAGGCAAGACTATAGCACAGGGCAACGCTCCCCTCAACGACGACGGCACCTTCGTACGCAACAAAGTAAAAGCACGCCGCGACGCCGACTTCCCCGTAGTTGCGCCCGATCAAGTGGAGCTCATGGACGTATCGCCCTCGCAGATTGCCTCTATCGCAGCTTCGCTCATCCCCTTCCTCGAGCACGACGACGCCAACCGCGCCCTCATGGGTTCGAACATGATGCGCCAGGCAGTGCCTCTGATGCGCTCCGAAGCTCCTATCGTAGGTACCGGCATCGAAGCTCAGCTCGCACGCGACAGCCGCACACAGATAATGGCCGAAGGCGAAGGCGTAATCGAGTTTGTCGACGCCACTACTATCCGTATCCGCTACGACCGCTCCGAAGAAGACGAATTCGTTGCATTCGACAGCGCCGTTAAAGAATACCACATACCCAAGTTCCGCAAAACCAACCAGAGCACCACTATCGACCTGCGCCCCATCTGCAACAAGGGTCAGCGCGTTAAGGCCGGCGACATCCTCACTGAAGGATATGCCACCGAAAACGGCGAGCTCGCACTCGGCCGTAACCTCAAAGTGGCATTCATGCCCTGGAAAGGATATAACTACGAGGACGCCATCGTGCTCAACGAGCGCGTCGTACGCGACGACATCCTCACCTCCGTACACGTCGACGAATATTCGCTCGAAGTACGTGAGACCAAACGCGGCATGGAAGAGCTCACCTCCGATATTCCCAACGTAAGCGAGGACGCCACCAAAGACCTCGACGAACGCGGCATTATCCGTGTGGGCGCTCACGTCATCCCCGGCGACATAATGATTGGTAAAATCACCCCCAAGGGTGAGTCCGACCCCACTCCCGAGGAAAAACTGCTCCGCGCCATCTTCGGCGACAAGGCAGGCGACGTAAAAGATGCATCGCTTAAAGCAACTCCTTCGCTCAAGGGCGTGGTTATCGGCACAAACCTCTTCTCTCGCGCCGCAAAGAAAAACAAGAAGAACAAGAGTGTGAACGCTCTCCTTCCGAAACTCGACGAAGAATACGAAGAAAAACTCGACGCCCTCCGCGACATTCTCGTCGACAAGCTTCTTGTGCTCACCAACGGCCTCACATCGGCAGGTGTTGTCGACTTCCTCGGCTCTGAAATCGTGCCCAAGGGCGCTAAATTCACAGCCACTGTGCTCCGCAGCATCAACTACGATACCCTCAGCCTCTCGAACTGGACCAGCGACGAACACAAAAACGACCTCATCCGCCGCACTATCGTCAACTACCTCCAGAAGAGCAAGGAAATCGACACCGAGCTGCGCCGCAAGAAATTCGACATCTCCATCGGCGACGAACTCCCCTCGGGCATCATGCAGATTGCAAAGGTATACATCGCCAAGAAACGTAAAATCAGCGTCGGCGATAAAATGGCCGGCCGCCACGGTAACAAAGGTATTGTTTCGCGCATCGTACGTCAAGAAGACATGCCCTTCCTTGCCGACGGCACTCCCGTCGACATTGTCCTCAACCCTCTGGGTGTGCCTTCGCGTATGAACCTCGGACAGGTATTCGAGACCGTTCTCGGCTGGGCCGGACGCGAGCTCGGAGAGAAATTCGCCACTCCAATCTTCGACGGCGCATCGATGGACGATGTAAACGCATGGACCGACAAAGCAGGCCTGCCCCGCTACGGCAAAACTTACCTCTACGACGGCGGCACAGGCGAGCGCTTCGACCAGCCGGCCACCGTGGGTGTAATCTACATGCTCAAACTCGGCCACATGGTCGAAGACAAGATGCACGCCCGCAGCATCGGCCCCTACTCACTCATCACACAGCAGCCTCTGGGTGGTAAAGCACAGTTCGGTGGCCAGCGTTTCGGTGAAATGGAAGTGTGGGCGCTCGAAGCATTCGGCGCCGCTCACGTACTCCAGGAAATGCTCACCATCAAGTCCGACGACGTCAACGGACGCAGCAAAGCTTACGAAGCTATCGTCAAAGGCGATGCAATGCCCACTCCCGGCATTCCCGAATCGCTCAACGTGCTTCTCCACGAGCTCCGCGGCCTCGGCCTGAGCATCAACCTTGAGAATTAACTCTCCTCATTTACTAATTGACATACACCACACCATATATATGGCTTTTAGAAAAGAAAATAAAGCAAAAAACGTATTCTCCAAAATCTCTATCGGCCTCGCTTCGCCGGAAGAGATTCTGGCGAATTCGAGCGGTGAAGTGCTCAAGCCCGAAACCATCAACTACCGCACCTACAAGCCCGAGCGCGACGGTCTCTTCTGCGAGCGCATCTTTGGTCCGGTAAAAGACTATGAGTGCCACTGCGGCAAATACAAGCGCATTCGCTACAAAGGCATCGTCTGCGACCGCTGCTCGGTGGAAGTCACCGAGAAGAAAGTGCGCCGCGAACGCATGGGACACATCCGTCTCGTCGTTCCCGTTGCACATATCTGGTACTTCCGCTCGCTGCCCAACAAAATCGGCTATCTCCTCGGTCTGCCCTCTAAGAAACTCGACGCCGTAATCTACTACGAACGCTACGTGGTAATCAACCCAGGCGCTGCTGAAGGCATGCAGGTAGGTCCGGCCACAAATGCTGTGGCAAAACTCACCCTGCTCTCCGAAGAAGAATATTTCCAGGTACTCGACCAGCTGCCTAAAGAAAACCAGCTCCTCGACGACAGCGACCCCAACAAATTCGTCGCAAAAATGGGTGCAGAGGCTATCTACGACCTTCTCCGCGAGCTCGACCTCGACAGCCTCTCATACCAGCTCCGCCACCAGGCAAATCAGGAAGGCTCGCAGCAGCGCAAGACCGAGGCCCTCAAGCGCCTCCAGGTTGTTGAGTCGTTCCGTGCTTCGCGCAACCGCAACAAGCCCGAATGGATGATTCTCCAGGCTGTGCCCGTGACTCCCCCTGAGCTCCGCCCCCTCGTTCCGCTCGACGGCGGCCGTTTCGCCACATCTGACCTCAACGACCTCTACCGCCGAGTGATTATCCGCAACAACCGCCTCAAACGCCTCATCGAAATCAAGGCTCCCGAGGTGATTCTGCGAAACGAAAAACGTATGCTTCAGGAAGCCGTCGACTCTCTGCTCGACAACTCGCGCAAATCGTCGGCTGTGAAGAGCGACGCCAACCGTCCCCTCAAATCACTCTCCGACTCACTCAAAGGCAAGCAGGGCCGATTCCGCCAGAACCTCCTCGGTAAGCGTGTCGACTACTCTGCCCGTTCGGTTATCGTCGTAGGCCCCGAGCTCAAAATGGGCGAGTGCGGTCTGCCCAAAGACATGGCCGCCGAGCTCTACAAACCGTTTATCATCCGCAAACTCATCGAGCGCGGCATTGTGAAGACAGTGAAGAGCGCCAAGAAGATTGTCGACCGCAAGGAACCCGTAGTATGGGATATCCTCGAGAACGTGATGAAAGGCCACCCCGTGCTGCTCAACCGAGCCCCGACACTTCACCGTCTCGGCATCCTCGCATTCCAGCCCAAACTCATCGAAGGCAAGGCTATCCAGCTCCACCCCCTCGCATGTACAGGCTTCAACGCCGACTTCGACGGCGACCAGATGGCCGTTCACCTTCCCCTCGGGAACGAAGCTGTTCTCGAAGCCCAGCTCCTCATGCTCGGCTCGCACAACATTCTCAACCCGGCAAACGGCGCCCCCGTCACCGTGCCCTCGCAGGATATGGTGCTCGGTCTCTACTATATCACCAAGCTCCGTCCCGGCGACAAGGGCGAAGGCCACACATTCTATGGCCCCGAAGAAGCCCTCATCGCTCACAACGAAGGCCGCGTGACACTTCACGCTCCTATCAAAGTGCTCGTTGACGATGTCGACGCAAACGGCAACAAAGTGCGCCACATCGTGGAGAACACCTCTGTAGGCCGCGTACTCGTAAACCAGTACGTGCCCGAAGAAATGGGCTTCATCAACACGCTCATTTCTAAGAAATCACTCCGCGATATCATCACAAACGTTATCAAACGCTGCGGTATTCCCCGCTCGGCCAAGTTCCTCGACGACATCAAGAACCTCGGATACCACATGGCATTCAAGGGCGGTCTGTCGTTCAACCTCGGCGACGTGCTCATCCCTGCCGAAAAAGAGCAGATTGTAAACGACGGCTACAAGCAGGTAGAAGAGGTGATGGACAACTTCAACATGGGCTTCATATCCGACAAAGAACGTTACCAGCAGATTATCGATATCTGGACACACGTAAACGCCAAGCTCACAAGCGTGCTCATGAAACAGATGACCGAAGCCAACCAGGGCTTCAACGCCATCTACATGATGCTCGACTCAGGTGCCCGTGGTTCTAAAGACCAGATTCGTCAGCTCGCCGGCATGCGTGGTCTTATGGCCAAGCCCCAGAAAGCCGGTGCCGAAGGCGGCCAGATTATCGAAAACCCGATTTTGGCAAACTTCAAAGAAGGCCTCTCCGTGCTCGAGTACTTCATCTCTACCCACGGTGCCCGTAAAGGTCTTGCCGATACCGCCCTCAAGACTGCCGACGCCGGTTATCTTACCCGTCGTCTCGTCGACGTCGCTCACGATGTAATCATCAACGAGGAAGACTGCGGCACACTCCGCGGCCTCGTATGCACAGCCATCAAGAACAACGACGAAGTAGTGGCTTCGCTCGGCGAACGTATCCTCGGCCGCGTATCAGTTCACGACATCATCGACCCTCAAACAGGCGAACTCATCGTCGCCGCAGGCGAAGAAATCAAAGACGACGCAGCCGACCGCATCGACGCCTCGCCCATCGAAAGCGTTGAAATCCGCTCTGTCCTCACCTGCGAAAGCCGTCGTGGCGTGTGCGCAAAATGCTATGGCCGAAACCTCTCCAACCTACGCATGGTGCAGAAAGGCGAAGCCGTGGGTGTCATCGCCGCACAGTCAATCGGCGAGCCCGGTACTCAGCTTACCCTCCGTACATTCCACGTCGGTGGTGTGGCAACCAACGTATCGGCTACATCGAAACTTACCTCGAAGTACGACGGCGTTCTCGAAATCGACGATCTCCGCACCGTTGAATTCGAAGGCAGCGACGAAAATGCAACCGAGCCCACAGACAAGAAAGTGCTCGTTGTCGTTGGCCGCCTCGCCGAAATGCGTATAATCGACAAGAACACCGGCATGCAGCTCATGAGCGCCGCTATCCCCTACGGCTCCAAGCTCTTCTTCAACGAAGGCGATGCTGTGAAGCCCGGCGACGTTATCTGCGAATGGGACCCCTTCAACAACGTCATCATAAGTGAATACACCGGTAAGGTGCATTACACCGACCTCATCGAAGGCGTCACATTCCGCAACGATACCGAAGGCCACTCAATGGCCGAAGACCGCGTAATCATCGAGTCGCGCGACCGTCAGCACGTGCCCTCTGTAGACATCGTTGGCAAAGCCGGCGAAACACTCGCCACATACTCACTCCCCGTAGGCGCCCACCTCATTTTCAAGGAAGGCGACGAAATCAAATCGGGCGATACTTTTGCCAAAATCACACGCTCGACCAGCGGCGCCGGTGACATCACCGGTGGTCTTCCCCGTGTTACCGAGCTCTTCGAAGCCCGTAACCCGTCGAACCCCGCCATTGTATCCGAAGTCGACGGTCAGGTTAAATTCGGTAAAGTCAAGCGCGGCAACCGCGAAATCACAGTTATTCCCACATTCGGAGAAAACAAAAAGTACCTCGTTCCTCTGTCGAAGCAGATTCTCGTGCAGGAAAACGACATCGTTCGTGCCGGCACTCCCCTCTCCGACGGCGCTATCACACCTTCCGATATTCTCAATATCATGGGTCCGACAGCCGTTCAGGAGTATATCGTGAACGAAGTACAGGACGTTTACCGCATGCAGGGCGTAAAAATCAACGACAAGCACTTCGAAGTTATCGTGCGCCAGATGATGCGCAAAGTTAAAATCCTCGACGCCGGTGACACCAACTTCCTCGAAGAGCAGGTGGTAGACAAACGCGACTTCATGGAAGAAAACGACCGCATTTGGGATAAGAAAGTGGTTGTCGACGCAGGCGACAGCGAAAACCTCCAGGAAGGTCAGATTATCACTGCACGCCGTCTGCGCGACGAAAACTCCATTCTCAAGCAGCGCGACCTCCGTCAGGTTGTCGTTCGCGACGCCCAGCCCGCAACTTCGGAGCAGATACTCCAAGGTATCACCCGTTCGGCTCTCCAGACTTCGAGCTTCATCTCGGCCGCTTCCTTCCAGGAAACTACCAAGGTGCTCAATGAAGCCGCAATCCAGGGCAAATCAGACCCCCTCGAGGGTATGAAGGAGAACGTTATCTGCGGACACCTCATCCCTGCCGGTACCGGTCTGCGCGAATACGAGAGCCTCGTTGTAGGCAGCCGCGACGACGATGCCGCTGTTATTGCAGAATACTCCAACTCTCGTCGCGTCGAAGAAGCCGCTGAACTCATCAACGACTGATAACATCAACCCTATACTCAAAGAGGCCGTGCACTGCGCGGCCTCTTTCTTTTATATATTGTCTTCAAGTGGCGTACAGCAACCACGAATCATACTGTCGCAAAGATACCACGTAGCATGTCGTACTGGCCTCGCTGCATCTCGCCATGTAGCCGACGTCTGAGACACGGCATTCAGTCCACGGGGTATACACACAATCAACGCTCCGCAATCTATAAACCGCGGAGCGTTGATTGTGCGGTCAGTCCAAGACTGACATATGGGGAGAATGTGTTTATCGGATTACCACTTTATCGGTCTGTGCGCCTGCGCGTACTATATAGATGCCCGGAAGGAGAGGTGTCGAGGCGGAGCCTGCTGCAAATGTTGCAGCTACACGTCCGTCGAGAGTGTAGACGGTACAGTCGGTACCTTCGGCAAAACCGTCGGCCACAATTGTGTTGCCGCTCACAGCGATATAGCCTTTGACAATTTCGGCAGCTTCTACGCCGTCTTTATCGGGGTCGTAGCCGATTACGCGGTCGAGGTGTGGAATACGGTCGGCGATATATTCTTTCATCCAAGCGACTTCGCCAGAGTAAGAACCGGCAGCACGGGGATTTTCATGCACCTGAGTGCTGAGAATAGGCCAACGCTTGAAGTTGAGTTTCTGCGAAGCGTCAATCTGAGCGGCGAGCTCATCAACGCGTTTGAGGAGACTTTCGGCCGAGAATCCATTGCGGCGAGCCTCGGCCCACACTTCCTTGATTTCGGCTTTGGTCGTGGGGTCGGTAACAAGAATTCGGTTTACGAAGTTATACATGCCGTTTGCAAAGCTGCTTCTGCCGGCCTGCCAGAGGAATCCGTTGCCGCAAGTCTGTACAACGGGGAATGTGCGGCGATCGTTTTCGAATCCGAGGTCGAAGTCCCACACCGGACCGGTATAGAGCTTCGGGTCGTCGCGGCGCTTGTACATATAAGTACTCCAATAGCAGTCGGTGTTGCTGGCAACCTCATTAGTGAGCATATGCTGAATGAACGAACGGGTGTCGAAAATGCGGCGATATCCGGTCACGGGGTCGTATGCGTCATAACCGGTCGACGGCTTGATAGCGGTCTCAATCTGGTTGAAGAGGTTGGTGATATAATTTTTCTGTGCAGCGGTGATTTCGTCCTCGTCGGGCGATTTGATGGTGACGGGGATATTATAGTGTGCCGACTGGAACCAAGAGGGTTCGCTGTTGGCATAAGCGTCGACTTCTACAAGATAACCGCCCTTGATAATTTCGGGGTCGGTGTCTGCGGCTGTAAGCTCTTCTACATTCACACGCCCGTCATTTACCTCCACCTGGTCGCAGAGCTGATATGTGCCTTTGTATTCGCCATTAAGAATCACATCGACGGCACGGGCAAAGGGCACAAATTCCATTCCGAGAGCCTTTGCTGTCTCAAAGGCAAGAATATTGCGCATAAGAGTCTTGTCGCCGTAGTTGTTGATAAGAGTCCATTTCTTAGCCTTTGCGGGCGAATCGAGCACATTTGTTTTCTTATCAAATTTGAGACGCCATGGTTTTTTGGGATACGAGCGCGAGTTATTGCCGCGCTCACGGATTGTGCCGGGTTTGTCGAGCACAGTGGCGCCGTTCTCCGAGATTATGATGATGTTTGCAACGATATCGTGTTCCTTGTCGTAGGGCTCCTCTGAGTTTACGGTGTTTACAACCACTGTGGGCAGCTCTGTCACTTGCCACAACTTTGAGTCATCGCCTACACCGGGAGTGCCTTCCACTTTAATTTCGGCCATACGGCAGAACTGCCCTGCAGGACCCACATAGCGTATATAGCGGAAACCTCGTGAGCACGAAATATCGAATGTTACTTCGGTAGTGCCGCTTATGCGCTGGTTGATTACAGTCAGAGGAATTGCATCGAGGAAGTCACGGCTGTTGGCTCCCTGAAAAACACCGAGGTCGCACACACCGTGCTTAACAATTTTGATAGACGAAATCACATGCGGTTCGCCCAAATCGAGGCCTACCCATGTATACTGGCCTTTGAGTGTTTCGAAATATGTGTCGATATCGCCGTCGACAACGTTTTCCGGCCCATGGTTGGTAGAGTACTCCCAATCGGTGAATGCCGTTGCAGGAATCTGCTCATCGGCCATTGCTGTCAATGGCGCCGCAAGCAAAACTAATGATGCAAGTGTAGAAATTTTCATGAAGTATGAAGATTAAAGTTAAATGCC
>Ga0137307_100873_pt1 | contig 32679 bp, 25 predicted proteins | sample NAcewD2O_March_2_FD_97180 | JGI IMG/M metagenome (GOLD analysis project Ga0137307, IMG submission 97180) | Mouse cecal microbial communities from Vienna, Austria - N-Acetylglucosamine amended D2O_March | ecosystem: Host-associated > Mammals > Digestive system > Large intestine > Cecum | place... | reverse complement strand
GACGAACTGCGCCGTGTGGCATATGCCGATTTGGGCGGTTCGCCATGGCTGATGCGTGTTCGTGATGTGTTTATGATGTGTGTTTATGGCTGCGGGCTGCCGTTGGGCAAACTTAAGCAGGCGCTGGCAGCGGAACCGGGCTCAGGAATGATGGATGATGACGTCGACGCTGCCTGCGGCTTCGCACGGTTTCCTGCTGCAAAATGGATGCAGGAGGGTGCGGCGGCATTCGGGCGCGTACACGGCACGGGGATACGGGAATATCTGGCCGGGCTGTCGGAATCCACTTATATAAAAGGGTTGGGGGCAATAGGCACCGTATTGCAATTGAAGCATCCGCTCACGCCTAAGTCGGCGGTTGACGGATGGATTGCCGTAGCGCAGTCAATCGGGGTGCGTGGTGCGGTTATTGCGGCTGCCGTTACCGGCGACACGGCCTATAGGAAGATAATGGGGAATGAGTTTGACGATACCACACGGGAAGAGGGGGTGCAGGCCGCATGCCGGGTGGCGGGGGCGATTACCGATTTGACCGAACGATGGTATGCCATGCGCTGTTTTGCCGATAGTCCCGAAGATGTGTCGGCGAGAATTAAGGGGGGAGAGGTAGTTGAAGGGAAGGTGGAGACATTCATCCCGGTGGCGTCGCAGGGTGGCAAGAATATGGCTGCCGGTGACAGGCTGATGGGGAAGATGCTGTTTTTCCGTTGCACGTCGGCCGCAGCGGTTGTGTTGAAAAACCGCCTGGGGAGGGGTGTGCATGTGTTTTCGTTTCACGACAGCGAACGCACGCCTGCCTTTATCAACACCGACGAGATGATGGCTTTTATGTTCCTGGCTGATGTTGCCGGTGATACGATACGCTATTTTTTCCCGGATGAAACCGAGGCGATGCCTGAATTTTCGGCAAACGAACGGGTGACGGTTACCAACGGCAATTTTACAGGGCATGTGGGGTTGATTGACAAAGTGGGGAAAGACCGTCTGCGTGTGGTGGTGCGCATCGAGGCGATGAACGGCGCTATTGTGACGGCTGAAATCCCTGCCAAATTCCTGCGTCCGGCATCGTGACGGGCATTTCCGTGATGCAGACGGTATTGTCAATTTTGGGGTAAAATTTAGGCAAACTCCGAGGTGGAGATGAATATAACTTCGGAATTTCAAGATTCGATAAATGGCTATGGTTGTCGGTGTTAATTCGGCTGGGGCGGTTACGGTTCCAATAAGCAAGCGCATGACCGACGTGGAGCTTTGCGCAGCTGTCGACGCTGCAAACCGGGCGTTCGACCTTCGTTATGACGAAGGGGTTGACACCGCTGCCGAATGGAAGCGCATATGCCGGATATACAGGGAGATAGAACGCCGTATGGCGGAGGCCGCGATGTCTGACATCAGTCGGTGCGCCATGCTGACGGAGGCTCTCCGCAGCCTTATCAACGGGCGGCGGTCGCCAGGTTCTCGCGGGAAGGATGAGTGGTTTTACACGCTTATTGATGCCACGATGGGGATTATAGAGGTATACCGGGCCAATCCCGCCACCCTTCCGCCCCATATGATTCTCCCGCATCTGCGTTTTGCCAAACAGACATTCCCCCGCCTCGACCACATAACCCTCCCCCTGCTTTCCGCCTTGGAGGGCCATCGACCTGTAGAGACGGGATAGCATCCCGTCTCAGCATCCCGTCTCAGATGGCATCCCAGTTCCAGGTAATATTCCCGTCCCGGATGGGGATTCCTTTTCGGGATGGCTTTGGCCGAATATAATTTTGCGATAATATGCACTTAACCAGCCTCAGAAACCGTTATGGAATAGACGGGGAGGCGTATCGGGTTCTTTTTGAAACGTAGATGCTATCGGAGACGGGATGCTGAGACTGGATGCTGAGACGGGATGCTATCCCGTCTCTACAGATACAGAGCTAGATAACATTAAAGAAGCACATCATAATGGAAAAGTTTAACATTGCCGTGGCCGGCACGGGATATGTCGGATTGAGTATCGCCACATTGCTGGCGCAGCATAACCGCGTGACTGCTGTTGACGTGGTGCCTGAAAAGGTCGATATGATCAACCGCAGGCAGTCGCCAATCCAGGATGAGTATATTGAAAAATACCTGGCCGAAAAGCAACTGGATTTGACGGCGACCCTCGACGGGGCGTCGGCCTACCGCGATGCGGACTTTGTTGTGATTGCCGCCCCGACGAACTACGACCCGGTAAAGAACTATTTCGACACATCGCATGTGGAGGAGGTCATCGACCTGGTTCTGAGTGTCAATCCTGATGCCGTTATGGTAATCAAGTCGACAATCCCCGTGGGATATTGCAGGTCGCTTTACCTGAAATATGCCGCCCGTGGTGTGGAGCGCTTCAATCTGCTGTTCTCGCCCGAGTTCCTGCGTGAAAGCAAGGCTCTTTACGATAACCTGTACCCATCGCGCATCATCGTGGGTATTCCCAAGATGATTGACCATGAGGCTTATGCCAGTGAAAACGGGATAATCAGCCGTGTGGCCGATATTGAAAAACTCGACAAAGCCGCCCATGCGTTTGCCGCCTTGCTCCGGCAGGGGGCTTTGAAGGAGGATATCCCGACCCTGTTCATGGGGCTTAAGGAGGCCGAGGCGGTGAAACTTTTCGCCAATACCTATCTTGCCTTGCGTGTGAGCTATTTCAACGAGCTCGACACCTATGCCGAGGTCAAGGGGCTGGATTCGCAGGCAATCATAGAAGGGGTAGGGCTTGACCCGCGAATCGGCACGCACTATAACAACCCGTCGTTCGGCTATGGCGGCTACTGCCTCCCCAAGGATACCAAGCAGCTTTTGGCCAACTATGCCGATGTGCCGCAGAACATGATGTCGGCCATTGTGGAGAGCAACCGCACCCGTAAGGATTTCATCGCCGACCAGGTGTTGAAAATGGCCGGGTACTATAATTATTCGGCACACAACGCCTATGGCACCGCCCCAGAAGGTGAATGCGTCATAGGGGTGTACCGCCTGACGATGAAGTCGAACTCCGACAACTTCCGCCAGTCGTCAATCCAGGGCGTGATGAAGCGCATCAAGGCCAAAGGCGCCACCGTGATTATCTACGAGCCGACACTTGCCGATGGCACCACCTTCTTCGGGTCGCGCGTGGTCAACGACCTCGCCGAGTTCAAGCGCCTTTCACGTGCCATCCTCGCCAACCGCACCGACCCCTCCCTTGCCGACGTGTCGGAAAAGGTCTACACCCGCGACCTCTTTGCCCGCGACTGAATCCCCGCATCAATTTGCTGTGAATATCGGCCGATGCAGTTTTAACGCTGCCTCGGCATTCGTTGCATATCGTTACGATATATTCTCAATCTGAACTTGATGTCAACTTCATCAGAAAAGAATAAAACCATTGCCAAAAACACCTTGCTGCTTTATATCAGGATGGTGTTGGTGATGGGGGTGACCCTGTACACTTCCCGTATAGTCCTGAATGCACTAGGTGTGCATGATTACGGGATTTACAATGTGGTAGGTGGGATTGTCACCCTGTTTTCAATAGTTTCGGGTTCGCTGTCGTCAGCGATAAGCCGGTTTATTACGTATGAACTCGGGCTGGGTTCTCCTGAAAGAATCAAAAAAATCTTTGCCACGTCGTTAAGCATCCAGATTGTGCTATCGCTCATAGTGCTGGTTCTGTGCAGCACTGTAGGCTTTTGGTTTTTAAATCAAAAGATGAACATCGAGCCTCAGCGGCTGGCTGCGGCCAATTGGGTGCTGCTGTTTTCAATCCTGACGTTTGTTGTAAACCTTTTGAGCATCCCATACAACGCGGTTATCGTGGCTCATGAAAAAATGGCGGCGTTTGCCTATGTAAGCATAGTGGAAGTGGCATTGAAACTGGGTGTTGCATTCCTTATCCTCTCCTTTTCATCGGAAAGGCTCGTGGTATATGCTGCGTTGTTGTTTGCAGTCGCTGTTATAATCAGGTTGATTTACGGGGTTTATTGCACGCGGCATTTTCCCGAATGCAGCACCGGGCCGAAATATGACAAATCCATATATAAGGAAATGAGCGGGTTTGCCGGTTGGAATTTTATCGGCACATCGTCGTCGGTTATCCGTGACCAAGGCAACAATGTGGTGCTCAACCTTTTTTTCGGGACGGTTGTGAATGCGGCTTACGGCATCGGGATGCAGGTAAGCAATGCGGCGTATAGTTTTTCACAGAATTTTATGACGGCGCTTAATCCTCAGATTACCAAATCGTATGCATTGGGTGATTTCGCTTATCTGTCGACGTTGGTATTGAGGGGTGCGCGGTTTTCGTTTTACCTTTTGTGGATGATAGCCGTTGTCATATTGCTGAACACGGATTACCTGCTCTCGCTTTGGCTGGGCAGCGTGCCTGATTACACTATCAGGTTCGTGCAGTTGTTTACGCTTTTCGTGGTCAGTGAGTCGATATCGCAGCCATTGATAACGGCTATGCTGGCAACAGGCGATATACGTAATTACCAAATCGTTGTAGGCGGGTTGAAGCTATTGAACCTCCCGGTTTCCTACTTGCTTCTAAAAATGGGCTACAGCCCCTATGTCACAGTGGTTGTGGCGATAGTGATTTCCCAGGGAATGCTTTTCCTTCGCTTTATCTTCCTTAAATCGAAGATTCATATGGGTGCCTGGATATTTTTCAAGAAGGTTTATCTGAATGTGCTGTTTGTGGGAGCTGTAAGTATTGTGCTGGCCTACGTGTGCACCAACGGGATTGCCGAAACATTTCCTGGACTGGTGCTGAAATGCGGCATCACCATTTCTGTGTGCATCGCCGCTGTGTGGCTTATAGGTTGCACGGCTGTTGAGAGGGCATTCATATTTAATAAGATTAAAAGTTTAAAAAGCAGATTATGACGGCTATGTCAAACTCCAATATAACAGATGTTTCAGCGGCGCGCATGTGTTCCAACTGCGGGGCCTGTTCCACGATATGCCCTACTGATGCCATAGGTTTCAAGTTTTCGAATATCGGGAGGCTTTATGCCGTGGTCGATGATGAAAAATGCATCAATTGCGGTCTGTGCCGCAAAACGTGTCCGTCGCTCGATATGCAGAACCTGCATTCCACCTATCCCGATCCATATCTCGGGGAAATTAACGACATCCTTGTGGGGAGGTGTGCCGACGAGCAGCTGTTTGTCAATTCGCAGAGTGGCGGGGCATGCTCGGCAACGGTTTTCTACCTGTTCAGAACCGGCAAAATTGATGCCGCGATTGTGTGCGGGATGGATGCGGGGAATCCCCCCGTGGTGAGTGCCAGGCTGATAACCGGCATAGAGGGTTTGAAGGTGACACAAAAATCATGTTATACGCCGGTGGATATGTTATCGACATTGAAAGCCGCGAAGGGATATGAAAGCATTGCGGTTGTGGGGCTTCCATGCCACATGCAAGGTGTCGAGGCGTTGATGCGCCTTAACCGTTTTAAAAATATCAGATACCGGCTCGGGCTTATTTGCGACCGGACGCTTTGCAACACAATCCAGGACGTTTTTTGCTCTATGAGCGGCCTGTCTCCAGACTATGAAATAGTCTGGAAACATAAATTGTTGTTTCACAACAATTTATGTCTCCAATACAAAAACGCGCCGGTTACCGTCACTTCTAAAGGGAAGGATATCAGGGTGTTTCCCAACACGTTCCGTTTCCTGCTCAAGGACTTTTTCACGTCGCCGCGTTGCCGTGTGTGCAGCGACAAGCTCAATGTGTTTGCCGACATAGTTTTCGGCGATCCGTGGCGTATGACGGAAGTTGACGAGGAAAGAGGTTCGTCGTTGGTCATCACCCGCACGGCCTCAGGTTCGGAACTTATCAGGGAAATGATGGATGCAGGGGAGCTGGCACTGACACCCCGTCCTCTCGGGCAGCTCATTGACGGGCAGGTGATAGAACCTCGCAAAGCCCAGATTGCAGCCTATTCGCGGGCCGTGGGTGTGATTCCCGATAAAATAGATTCATATCTGTATCGCCAGGAAGAGGCACGCCATGTTTCTGAAACAGAAGAGGAAGCTGCACGGCAAAGCATCAAGAAATTCATGGAAACCGACCAACTCCCCAAGTCAGTCATAATAAAAAAAGCGCGCCGTCACATTCAGAAAGAGTTGTGGATGCAGCGCCTGCATGTCAGGGGGATAGTGCGACGCATCAAGAAATTTATTCCATTGAAATAAGAAACCGACTATGAGGATAGTACTTAACGGAGTCGAGACCAATAACAAAGGCGCGGAGCTTATGCTCTATGCCATACTCCAGGAGATTGAACGAAAATTTCCCGATGCCGAGGTGTTCATGCCCTATCTTGCATTGCGCCAGGGTTTGGACTATGTAAAAACCGGTTTGAAATTCAGATATAAACCGTCATCGTGGCTGATAAAATGTAAAGTGCAGGGGGTATTGCGGCGGTTGCGTTTAGCCCAGAAGTATTATGACACGGATACTTATCCGATTAAGGATGTTGATTATTTTATAGATGCATCCGGCTTTGCGATTTCCGACCAATGGCACCTTTCACCTGTGAATGTGGAGCATTGGCGCCTGCTTTTGTCGGGGATGAAGAAGTCAGGGGCAAAAATAGTCTTCCTCCCCCAGGCGTTCGGCCCGATAGGGAATGAAACCACAAAACAGGCATTAGGAATCATCAACCAATATGCCGATTTGATCATGCCGAGGGAAAAAGTGTCGTTGAAATATCTTAATGACGCGAATGTCAATCCTGATAAAATCAGGTGCTACACCGACTTTACCAGCGTTGTAGCAGCTACAGTTCCTGCGGCATATTCGCATTTGGCCGACGGGGTGTGCATTATTCCGAATATGCGTATGATTGACAAGGGAACCATTACGCTCGAAGCCTATCTGGCCATAATCGAAAATATCGCCGACTTGTGCATGGCATCCGGGCACAAGGTTTATATGCTTAACCATGAAGGGGCTGATGATGCAGAACTCGGACGTATATGCGTGGAGCGAATCGGAAAAGGCATAGAACTGGTTACCGGCCTTAACGCTTTGGAAGTCAAAGGTCTTATTTCGACATCATATCTATGTATCACGTCAAGATTCCACGGAGTGGCATCGGCGCTTAATTCTTGCGTGCCATGCCTTGCCACATCATGGAGCCATAAGTATGAGGAACTTTTCCGCGATTATGGCATGACTGATTGCGTGTTGGATTTGACCGACATGCAGTCGATAACCGCGAGAGTGTCGGAATTCCTGTCGCCCGATACAAATGCCATGATAAGGGGTCGACTGGCTCAACGCCTCCCTGCAATCAAACAAGCCACACGTGAGATGTGGGATGCTGTGTGGCAATGATGTCCCAATCGTAATGCGGTCGTATATCTCTATGGATTCTGATTATGGCTATGCCATTTGTCAGAAATATTAATAGATATTATATGCGTAAGATATTATTCATTATCTCTGCTAAGTAATGTATCAGTTTAAAACTGATAAGAAAAATAACTGTAGAGATATTCCTATATTATGAAAGTGTTATGAAAGCTTTGTTTTTGTATTTTGGATATTTCCCCGAACATTCAGGAGTCTACAAAAAAATACAATCCCAAATAAAATCTTTGGAACGTAGTGGATTTGAGACAGTTTTATTCGGTTCTCAAAATGAACAAGGAGATATGTTCATAGGTGACACTATCATAGGTCCTCGAATGTCATTGAGAAAAATTGGGCAACAAGTAGCTTTTTTTACTAAGATAGTAACGCTTATTAATGACTATAAAATAAGCTTCATTTATTATCGATTTAATGGAGCCGCCAATCCGTATGAGTATATATTCTTTTCGCGTCTTAAGAAAATGGGAATAAAGATGGTTATGGAAATACCAACTTATCCTTATGATGGAGAGATAGCATCTAAAAATGGTATTTACTATCTAGATAAGTTGTGTCGAATTCCCATGGCTAAAAAATTTGATTATGTGGTTACGTTCTCGGATTTAGCTAGAATATTTGGTCAAAAAACTATAAATATATCAAATGGCATTGATTTTAATGCTGTGCCGTTGAAAAATAATATTGAGGTCAGGAGTCATGAATTAAATTTGCTTGGAGTTGCAAATTTAACATCATGGCATGGTTATGATCGAATTATTTGTGGATTGAGTGAATATTACAATACTGCAAATAATGATGTTAAGGTAAAATTACATCTTGTGACAGGGCTTGAGAATGACTGTGTAATGGAGTTGAAACAGTTGGTGTCGAGATTAAAATTGGAGCGATATGTATATTTTCATGGAGAATTGCATGGAAAAGCCTTAGACAAACTTTTCGACGAAGCCCAGGTGGCTATAGGTAGTTTGGGTAGACATCGTAATAATATTACACAATTAAAAACTTTAAAGAATGTCGAATATGCAGCTAGAGGTATTCCCTTTATTTATTCCGAAATAAATGAAGACTTCGATGATGCATCATATGTTATGAGAATAAAGGCAGATGATTCTCCTGTCAATATTCCATCAATTATTGAATTTTACCAGCATATACAGGCTTCGCCGATTAATATACGTGCGTCTATTGCTTCGTTAAGCTGGGATAATCAAATAGAGAAAGTTGTGAATAAGGTTTTTAATAGATGAAGGTATTGCATATAAATTTCTCTGATAAAAGGGGAGGAGCTGCCATAGCAGCTTACCGTCATCATGAGGCGATGTTGCGTAGAGGAATTGATTCCAAAATGCTAGTGCTGGATAAAACCTCTAATGACCCTGATGTGATGGTGATTCAGACCAATTCGTTTAGAAGATTTGTTTTGCGATGCATAAACAAACTGTTTATGTTGAAAAACAATTTTTATTCTGTTTGGTCATGGGGGATGCTGGGTTGGGATATTGCTGCAAATAAGGAAATCCGTGAGGCTGATGTTATAATTTTGCATTGGATTAACGGGGTCACATTGTCAATAAAGTCAATCGATAAGATTTTACAATCCGGAAAGCCTGTTTATTGGTTTATGCATGATATGTGGCCGATTACCGGGGGGTGTCATCATTCATTGGATTGTGATAAGTTCAAAAGTCATTGTGGCAGATGCCCGTTGTATCATAACAGGCATGGGAGCCGTATGCAAAAGGATGCGTCATATTTCCAATTCAAATCTAAAATGAAGCGGTTGGGTTCGCGCAGGAATCTTCGGTTTATGGCGCCAAGTGCTTGGCTTGCCGGTAAAACAATGGAAAGTGCGTTGTTTAAGACCCATGAGGTGAGGGTAGTCAGAAATGTTATAGATACAAAACGATACAGGCCGATTGATAAAACCGAATCACGTCAGCGTCTAGGTCTACCTTTGGATAAGAAACTGATTTTATTCGGAGCAGATAATATAAATAGCCCGTATAAAGGTTGGGATTACTTGCGAGATGCCTTACAGTCTCCGATAAAAGGGGTAGAATGTGTGGTTTATGGCAATGCCGATGTAGATGTTCAATCTCAGCTTGCACTTAAGACACATTCATTGGGTAGAATCAATAACGAAGAGAATCTTATTGACTTATATAATGCATGCGATGTATTTGTTTCACCATCGTTGGCCGACAATTATCCCAATGTGCTGGTTGAAGCAATGGCTTGCGGACTGCCTGTGGTGGCATTCCCTACAGGTGGTATTGTCGAAATTGTAAATCCCGGTGTTAACGGGATTCTGACATCATCACATAGTGCGTCAGAACTTAGGAAAGCATTGATGAAGATTCTGAACATGCCTCCCCAGCAATATATGGAATGGAGTGTCAATGCCCGCAGGAGTGTTGTGCAGACTAATGATTATAGCGTGGTTGACTGGTTCGATTACGAATCTTGAATTCTCAGATGCTGACATTAAAGAAGGGTATGTTAAGGGGTAATGGAATAAGGATTTCTTTTGCCAGCCTCATTCCTGGTCTGGTAGTATTGAATATTTTCTTACTGCCCCCGTCGGTTGTGTCTATTTTGTTTCCTCTGCCGGGCAATTCTGCCATAACTTTGCTCTTCATGCTGTGTTATGTCCTTTATTTATTAAAATTAAGGAGCGTGACATTTTTGCCAAATGTGATAAATTGGTGTTGTGCAGTACAGATTGCTGGTTGGCTCTTTTTATGTGTGTATCATGCTGATTCATCATATATTACGCGTATTACGTATCTTGCCGCTACATATATAGGGTTGGTATGCCTTCGTAATATTGCCGGAGGATTCCTCACCTTCGTAAAGATGTATGATACTGTTATATTATTGATGTGTATCGGGGGGTGTCTGACCTTCTTCGGGGTGTTTCTGTTTAATATGCAGCCTATAAGGCTGTATGAGAATCTAGATACAAGAACCGGGTATTTTTTCGGACTTTCTTGTACGAATATGTTGATTGGTAATATAATAAGATATTCCGGATTTTTTGACGAGCCAGGTGCGATTGCTGCATGGGGAATGGTTGCGTTGCTTTATAACCGTCTCGTTTACAAGAATATTAAGTTCGAAAATATTCTTATTATAGCACTAGTGTTTACTTTCTCATTTGCGTATTATATTCAGTTGTTTTTCTTTCTGATATTTTTCCGTATAAAGAAACTTTCGGTTATAATAGCGTTGTCGGGTGTAGTCCTTATAGGTGTGATAGGGTTGAATTCATTAAAGGATACAGAATATCATGCAGTTTATAAGCTTACCGTAGGAAGAACAGAAAAGACTGATGCAGGGACATTCGCAGGTGATAACCGTTCCAATTTAATGGAAAACGCATTAAAGGTGTTCAATCAACATAAGTTGTTAGGTCTAGGAGCTACTAATTCCATGAATGCAAATGACTATTTCGGGGATAATCCTGTTACACCGTTTGCTATAGATGGAATAATAGGTGGATTGATATTATATCTGCCACTGCTGATTATGATGATGAATGCCAAAACCAAGACGTTGAAATATGTTATCATAATATTGGTTATAGGATATTTGCAGCGCCCATTCTCATGTTTCTTTATCTATTTTATATCCATCTATTTATTTGAGGTATTGTTTATTGACAAAAAGCAATTCTCTCTAGAAGGGTCAGCCCCACGAGTTAAAGCTATATAGTGAAATGTTGTTTCCAAAAATCACAGTAATCACCATTTGTTTCAATATAGGGAATGAATTGGAACAGACCATTAAATCGGTTATCGGTCAAAGCTATCCAAATATAGAGTATATTATCATTGACGGAGGCTCTACCGATGACACAATGGCAGTATTGAAACGGTATAAGGATAATATATCCTTGATTGTTTCAGAACCAGATAAAGGTGTGTACGATGCCATGAACAAAGGTGTACGTTTGGCCACTGGAGACTATGTCAATTTTATGAACGGTGGCGACAGGTTTTCGAATAGTGAGGTATTAACAACCTTGTTTTCTGATTTGGCGAATCTTGATTATGACGTTGTTTTCGGGGATACAATTAATTGCTATGGATGGGGGCGCGTGCGTAAACGTGGCGGATATTATAATGAACACTCGATACATATGCCGTTCGGACATCAAAGTGTGTTTGTAAGGACAAATCTTCTTAAGGCAAATCCATTTGATTTGAGTTATAAAATACAGGCAGATAATAATACGATGTTCTCGCTTTATAAACAGGGGTATAGTTTTGCACATGTGTCTGTGGATGTGGCAGATTACGATATGTATGGGTTGTCAAACAATGTGTTGGGAATTTATAATGAGGCATGCAGAATTCATAATATTACAGGTGTAAAGTACTATGTTGGCTATGTCAAATGTCGTGTATTATCTTTTGCATTGAAATATTTGCCTGAGAAATTTATCAATACGTATCAAAAAATCAAATATTCTAAGGATATTATTGATAATCAGTAATGTTTGGTGCGCCGGTTTATAAATTGGATTACAGACGATGAGTAGGTTGTTGCAGATAAACGTTACGGCCAACTGGGGATCGACCGGGAGGATTGCCGAGGATATAGGGAGGCTTGCTATGCGCGACGGGTGGGAGAGCTGGGTTGCTTACGGGCGTGGTACGCCTGTGAGCGAATCAAAGCTGATACGTGTAGGCAATGACACTGATATGAGGCTGCATGCGTTGCAGTCGCGTTTGTTCGACAACCACGGGCTTGCTTCTGCCAAGGCTACACGCCGGTTTGTCAATACGGTGAAGGAGGTTGCCCCGGATGTGGTTCATCTGCACAACATTCATGGATATTACCTGAATTATCCCATATTGTTTGAATATCTTAAGGAATGGGGTGGGCCTGTTATATGGACTTTGCACGATTGCTGGCCGTTTACGGGGCATTGCGCATACTATGATTTTGCGGGGTGTGAGCGTTGGCGGTCGGAGTGTCATGACTGCCCTCAGCTGCGCAGCTATCCTGCATCGTTAATGCGTGATCGTAGCGCGAGTAACTTCGTTGACAAACGCAATGCGTTCACCGGGCTTAGGGACCTTACTTTCGTGCCGGTGTCGGAATGGCTTGACGGTGAGTTACACAAATCGTTCCTGGGTGGCTATGACTCATGTGTTATTCATAACGGGATAGACACTGGTGTGTTCAATATCCGCCCTCAAAAAGAGGTTTCGGAAGAAGGCCGGAAGGTTGTGCTCGGTGTGGCCAGCGTGTGGGACCGCCGTAAAGGTTTGGAGGAGTTTGTAAAGCTCCGTGAGAGGCTTTCGGATGAATATATAATAATACTTGTAGGATTGTCGCAGGAGCAGATTGCGATGCTGCCGTCCGGGATGACTGGCATACGGCGCACTGACAGCATCGACCAGCTTGTAGGAATTTATAATATGGCAGATGTTTTTGTGAACCCTACGTTGGAGGATAATTTCCCTACGACAAATCTGGAAGCGCTTGCCTGTGGCACTCCTGTTATTACGTATGATACCGGTGGTTCGCCAGAGGCCGTTGATGGAAAGTGCGGGGTGGTGGTGCCTTACCGTGATGCCATTGCATTGGCTGATAGTGTGGTGGAAGTCTGTACCAAGCGGCCTTTTTCGCAAAAGGATTGCCGTGACAGGGCTGTGCGGCTCTATAACAAGGATGAGGCATTCAAACAGTATATACAGTTATATAACTCATTGATATAAACCAGTTATGATAAGGTCGTTGATATTCAGACTTCAGTATTGCTATTATAAATTGTTCAAACGTAATCTGAAGCTTAAGGGTTTCTGTGTAATATTTTCATTCCCAGGGAGTTGTATAAAATTAGGGGGGGTAAGATAAACTCCTCGTTCACAAGCAATATGCTAGGGTTGTGGCAACGGACGATTATGGTTGCCCGTTACGGGGGTAGGATTGAAATAGGGGATGGGTTCGGTATATCAGGCTCTACGATTTATGCGTATGATTCGATTACGATAGGGAAAAACGCTACAATCGGGGCGAATTGCAAAATCATCGACAATGATTTCCATCCGTTGAATCCTGAACAGCGAAGGTTGGGACTTAACAAGGAATATACGCGAAGGGCGCCGATTGTGATAGGGGATAATTGCTTTATCGGTATGAATTCCATAATCCTTAAAGGCACACGGATTGGTAATAACGTGATAGTGGGAGCCGGAAGCGTGGTGCAGGGTGCTTTTCCGGATAATTGCATAATTGCAGGTAATCCTGCAAAGGTAATCAGGCAGTTGGACAGGGAGGGCGCATGACGTCCCGGTTGCCTGGGAATCTGTGTGAATTTGAAATGTAAGCAGGTTCAAAACCGTAGGTCAAACTATAAGCAGCCTTAATTTTTGATGAAGATTTCAGTAATTACTGCCACTTTCAATAGTGGCAAGACTCTTCGTGACACTATCGAAAGCGTGTTGCGGCAGACATACCGCGATATCGAGTATATCATAGTCGACGGGGCAAGCAGGGATGATACCCTGGATATAATCCGTGAATATGAGCCGGGGTTCGGGGGACGGATGCGCTGGATTTCAGAGCCTGACCGGGGGATATATGATGCGATGAACAAGGGGATAGGGATGGCTACCGGCGCAGTGGTAGGGCTGCTTAACAGCGACGATTTCTATACTGACGAATGTGTGCTGGAGAGGGTTGCTGCGGAAATCATGGATGTGGACGCGGTTTACGGTGACATCCATTATGTGGACGACGGGGATTTGACGAAGTGTGTGCGCTATTATTCGTCAAAGGGGTTCAGAAGGTGGAAAATGCGTATGGGGTTCATGCCTGCGCATCCGTCGTTTTATTGCCGCCGGACGGTTTATACGCGTTTCGGGTTGTTTGACACTGATTTCCGTGTGGCTGCCGATTTCGAGCAGTTGTTGAGGTTGATTTACCTTGGAAGGATTCATACGCGGTATATACCGATGGATTTTGTAACGATGCGGACTGGGGGTGCTTCGTCATCGGGTATGAAAAGTCATAAAAAAATCATCTGCGACCATATGCTTGCTTATAAAAAGAACGGTGTGCGCTCCAATTATGTGCTTGAAGGGATGAGGTATCTGAATAAGTTATGGGAAATCGGGTCGCAGCGCGTTTCCGCGTCATTTAAGTGAGTGGGTGCGGTCAGGTGTTATCGATTTTGGCTTATTCATGAAACAAGGGTTAAAGTGTAGCATTGCAAGTATATAGTCCAATGCAAAGATAACATGCGATTGATAGAAAACAAACAATTATAAATTTTTATGGTTATGAAAACAGCGTTGATAACCGGGATTACGGGTCAGGACGGATCGTTCCTGGCCGAGTTTCTGTTGGAGAAGGGTTATGATGTGCATGGCACCATCAGGCGTTCGAGCGTGGATTTCCGCGAACGTATAGCCCATCTTGAGGGTAGGGGGCATTTCCATCTGCATTATGCTGACTTGGGGGATTCCATGTCGATTATGCAGGTTGTGGCCAAGGTACGTCCTGATGAGATTTATAATCTGGCGGCACAGAGCCATGTGCAGGTATCGTTCGACTCGCCTGAGTTCACGGCCGACGTGGATGCAACGGGGGTGTTGCGTATCCTGGAGGCGGTGCGTCTGAGCGGGCTGAAGGATACGTGCCGCATCTACCAGGCTTCTACGTCGGAGCTTTACGGCAAGGTGGAAGAGGTGCCGCAGAATGAGCTGACGCCTTTCCATCCTTATTCGCCTTATGCTGTTGCTAAACTGTATGGTTTTTGGATTGTGAAGGAGTATCGCGAGGCTTACGGGATGTATTGTTGCTCGGGCATCCTGTTCAATCATGAATCGGAACGCCGTGGCGAGACTTTCGTGACTCGTAAAATCACTCTTGCCGCTGCAAGAATAGCGCAGGGTAAGCAGGACAAGCTGTATCTTGGGAACCTGTCGTCGTTGCGCGACTGGGGTTACGCCAAGGATTATGTGGAATGCATGTGGCTGATTCTCCAGCAGCCCGAACCGGAAGATTATGTAATTGCCACGGGCGAGCAGCATTCGGTGCGCGAGTTCTGCGAGCTGGCATTCCGCCGTGCCGGTATCGAACTGCGTTTCGAAGGGGAGGGTGCCAATGAGCGCGGTATCGATGTGAAGACAGGGCGTACGCTTATAGAGGTATCTCCCGACTTTTATCGTCCGACGGATGTTGTAAATCTTTGGGGTGACCCCTCGAAGGCGAAGGCGAAGCTGGGCTGGGATCCGACAAAGAAAACTTCGTTTGAGCAGTTGGTCAACCTTATGGTAGATGCGGATATGGCGAAGGTGGCGGTTGAACGTGCAGGCGAGCAGGTTCGAACCAACCTTGAGGAATATCTGGAGAAGGGCATCGTAAAATAATTTTTACGATTTACTTAGCCGACAGGTGTTTTAATAATAACCAGGACTTTCCAAACTGTTTAAGCGGGTATGGCAAAAAAGGTTTTTGTATCGGGATGTTACGATATGCTTCATTCCGGGCACGTGGCATTCTTTAAGGCGGCTTCAGGCTATGGCGACCTGTATGTGGGTATCGGGTCGGATGCTACTATCGAGGGGCTTAAGAATCGTCGGACTGTATATTCCGAACGTGAGCGCCTGTACATGGTCAAGGCTATACGCTATGTCACTGATGCGTATATCAATCCAGGTAGCGGTATGCTCGATTTCATTGAAACTCTTGATTTGGTTAAGCCCGATGTGTTCGTGGTCAATTCCGACGGGGGTAGCGATGTGAAGCGGCAACTGTGTGCCGAGCGTGGCATAGAGTATGTGGAGCTGGAGCGTGTGCCCGATGCCGGGCTTGACGCCCGGTCGACCACCTCGCTGCGCCAGGGGGTGAAATCACATCTCCCATACCGTGTGGATCTGGCGGGTACGTGGATTGATCAGCCGTATGTTTCGCAGCATGGTGCGGGGTGGGCGTTGACCATTTCGATAGAGCCGACGGTAGAGTTTATGGAGCGTGGCGGCATGTCGACTTCCACCCGCAATGCCGCCCGCAAGGTTTGGCCTTACGAGCTTCCTGCCTACAATGAGGAGATGCTTGCACGGCTGTTGTTCTGCTTCGAAAACGATCCTGAGAACAAGGGGCACGTTTCCGGGGCGCAGGATGCTATCGGAATCTGTATGTCGGGGCTGACCAGGCATTATTACGACGGACACTATTGGCCGCAGCGCATAGAATCATGTCATGACGAGGAGGTGCTGTCGTGGCTGGAAAGCCATCTGTGCCTAGTGCCGATGTTCCCACGTCGGCAAGGATGTTCGGTTGTAGAGGGGAAGGATATAACCCCTGCCAAGGTGCGTGACCTCACCGAGTCTGCCGACCGTTGTTGGGATGCTATCCTTTCGCGTGACCTTGACGGGTTTGCACGGGCTTTCCGTGCATCGTTCGATGCGCAGGTGGCAATGTTCCCGGCAATGATGCAGCCGGGTGTGCAGGAGTATATCGACCGGTGGAAGGGATGTGCGCTTGCCTGGAAGATGCTTGGAGCCGGTGGCGGGGGGCATCTCGCCCTTGTTGTCGACGAAATCCCGGCCGAAGGTGTCATACCTGTAAAGATTCGCCGAAAAGGTTCGTTATAAGATTGGGAGGTCATTATGACTTCCGGGTTTATTGATGTTTTTACGATGGAAAAAGATTCGAAAATATATGTTGCCGGACATCGTGGAATGGTGGGGTCGGCCATTATCCGTGAGTTGGAACGACAGGGTTATACGAATATTATAACTCGTACCCACAAGGAACTGGATTTGATTGATCAAAAGGCGGTCAATGATTTCTTTGAGCAGGAGAAGCCTGAATATGTGTTCCTTGCGGCGGCAAAGGTTGGCGGCATCGAGGCCAACCAGTCGGCATTGGCCGATTTCATGTATGATAACATGATGCTGGAGATGAATGTTATCCATGCCGCATGGCGCAACGGGGTCAAGAAACTTGAATTCCTTGGTTCCTCATGCATATATCCCCGCATGGCACCACAGCCTATGCCTGAGTCGTGCCTGCTTACCTCGGAACTCGAAAAGACCAACGAGGCGTATTCCCTCCAAAAAATTGCGGGTTTGAAATATAACGATTTCTTTAACCGCCAGTATGGCACGGACTATATATCAGTGATGCCGACCAACCTTTACGGCCCCAACGACAATTATCACCCTACGCATTCCCATGTCTTGCCGGCCTTAATCCGCCGTTTTCATGAGGCAAAGGAGCAGGGACTGGAAGAAGTTACATGCTGGGGTGATGGTTCGCCGTTAAGGGAATTTCTTTATGTAGACGACTTGGCAAACCTTTGTGTTTTCCTGATGAATAATTATTCGGGTAACGAAACGGTGAATGCCGGAACAGGCAAGGAGCTGTCGATAAAGGAACTTACCGAGCTGGTTGCCGGGGTGGTGGGATATAAGGGCCGGATTCTTTGGGATACAACGATGCCTAACGGCACGCCACGCAAGTTGTTGGATGTGTCGAAGGCTGCCAGGTTGGGTTGGACTTATTCCACCGAACTGCCCGACGGAATCAGGTTGGCCTATGCCGATTTCCTTGGCAATCCTGTCAGGGCGGAGAGATAATCCGGAGAATAATCCTTAGGGATAAATCAGGATATTTTAAAGCGTTGTGCCAAAATCTTTGGCACAACGCTTTATTGTTATATGGAGGGGGTGGATTTGATTGTTGCTAGCGGACTGTGATTCCGGGATTGACGGATAACAGGCGGTTGACGAAGCTGGTGCGGTCGAGGGGGGATATTTCGAGGGGGAGGGAGCTTCGGAGGATGTTGCGGTCGGTGAAGCGGATGGCCAGGCGGGTGGATGACAGGGCCGGGGCTGCCAGGAATCCTTTTGAATATCTGACGTCTTTGATTTTTTTGATCGGATAGCGTTTCGGCCGGAAAAATTGATAGACAATGAGGTTGTTACCTTCGATGGCGTACCATATGCCGATCAAGCCTGTGAGCGACGGAATAAGGATTGCGAGACCGAGCAGTAGGGTAAGCCACCATGGCGATGTGATGCCTATAATGATGATTACTGTGATTACGAAGGCGACAATTGCCCAAATCCACCAGTCGATTTTTGACGGGTAGGTTGTTTTGGCTATAAGCGTTTTTGCCTGCTGCATATCGTGTTGTGTGATTTGTGGTGTTGTATGTGCCGGCCATAGAGTGGCATCGTCTGTCGGGTCGCATTATGTAATTGCGTCTTATCGCAGGCAGATTTTCATGGTTGTGTTGCCGGCCTGTACGATATACAGCCCTGCGGCCAGCGTTTGCAGGTCGGCCTCAGAACCGGCGACCGGGATTTCCGCCAAGTGGCGCCCTGTGAGGTCGAACACCCTGACGGGACTGTCGGAGGATTCAGGGATGCGCAGGGTGCGGCCTTGAAGTATGGGGGCTTCTGCCGGGCCGTTGTCGACGGACGTGAGGGATGTGGTTATCCCTGTGTCTGTGGAAAGCGTATATGAGCCGATGCCGCATCCGGGTGAACAGATATAGATATGGGTCTCGGGTGCGTCGCCGTCGGCAGCCGGTTCCACCACGGCGAGTTGCCGGTAGGATTTGTGGTAGACGGGGTGTGCCGCGGCATCTGACGGGAATGCTGTGGCGGGGAAGTCCCACAGGGGTGTCTCCCCCTTGAACGTCCCGTCCGAAGGAAAGTTGATCAGCCGGAAGTATGAGCCTTTCCCTCCGAGGGCGGTGTCGTGGCGGATGCCTGTCACGGCCAGGGTGTGGCCGTTGTGGGTGAATGTATAGAAGCCGCGGCAGTTGGCCATCGCGTTGTTGGAGGCCCATGGTGACGACAGGGTGTCGTCGGTCTTGCCGTCGGTGCGGGTGTAGATTGTCGGTGCATAGTATGGGCCGCCGTTGGTTTCCGGGGCCCGTGTCACCACGAATGTCCCTTCGGATAACGGCGTGATGTCGGGCCATACGTTGTTGTTCTCTCCCGTAAGACGCTCTACCAGGATTGTCTGGCGGTCGGTGATGCCGGATGGTTCTGATGATGCGGTGTCGTAGTCAAAAAGGATGTGTGAATATACGTAATGCGATGTCCCGGATCTCCATCCGATTGTGGCGCCGAATCGGAATTCCCCCGCGACGAAGTCGCCGGTCATGCAGTCGATACGTTCCATCCATGTGTCGTAATCGACATCTGAATTGAATATCTCCTTTGCCGGGATTTCGATTGCAATCCTGCTGTCGGTATCGATTTTTCGGTTGTCGGTGTCGACACGGTAAAGGGTTATCGTCACAGTTTCGGAAGATACGTATTTGCTGCCTTGGACCAGGGCTGCCACGAGGTTGCCTTTTGAGTCGGACGTGATTGTATGGAAGTTTTCTACCCCGGCCTTGAAATCTTCAGGAAGTGGTATGGTCATATGGTCGTCTGTCCCGTCGTGGACGGAGAAACGGCGCAGGAACAGTCCGTCTTTCCGGCTGTCGGTGTCGTCGAAGTAGCTAGTGCACAGGAACAGTTGGTCGCCGCATCTGGCCATCGACAGCTGGTTCTGGTTTCCGTCGGTGTTTTTAAGCTCCGCCTCCCAGTTGGCCGACAGCATCGTCTTTGTTTCGTCGCCGGGGAGCTGGAGGGTCGTGTATCTTTCAAGTTCGGTCCTGAACACGGTTTCCTCTGCCGGTGCCGCCATGGATTTCGGTGCCGCGCACAGGCATGCCGCCATGCACATGGCAGTTACGACTGACGCCGTTGCCTGCCGGATACCGTTATTTTGAGTATGTCTGCCTTCCACTGGTTTTATGGCTTTTGGATTATGTCTGTTTTTCATGGCATTTTTGTGACGATGGTTTGTTTTTTAAATTATACCGGGTGGTTGCCTGGTGTGATATTCCGATATGCGGCCGTCTGTCGGCATACCGTTGCAAATTAAGGTATTATTTTTGGACGGTTGACGTTTCCGGGTGTTAATTTATATTAATTTAAGTAAGATGCCCCACTTTGGTCAGGGGGTTGGCTGGCCTGTATGGTCATCGTCTGGCGGCGAACAGTTCGGGATGTCTGCTTTTAAGCAATTGGAAATCCTTTTCATTTGATTTCCCCGACATGGACGATATGATTTTTTGCTCGGTTTCCGGGCTCCAGTATATCGACAGGCTGTTGCATGCACGGGTAATCGCCGTATAGAATATGTTGTGGGTTATCTGTTCTTCCACTTCACGTGTAATCACTATTTTGACGGAACTGTATTCCAATCCCTGGGCTTTATGGATTGAGACGGCATAGGCTATTTGGAACGGGACTATGCAGCTTTCGTCGTCGGTGTCATCATCGTTATCCGTATTCCTGCCGACGCTGAATTGCACGATGCTCTTTTCTGGGCTGTCCGATTCAAGAATCACAAGGCCGGAGCCTTCTACGTCGATGCTGTTGATTATCGTGTCGACCTCCAGGGTGAAGGTGATTTGCGTTTCGGATGTATCGATGTCGATTATGCGCCCTTTCAGGTTGTTATACAGCCAGGGGAAGCGCGTGGTGCTGTTAAACAGCACCGGGTCACCGATTTTATAGGTGTGCACATCCCACCTGACGGGGGATTCGGGTTGTTGTTTTGCAGGAACCGGTTTATGTTGTTGATTCCGTACAGCCCGTCGTAGTTGAGGCTCAGTATAATCTCGTCGGTGTTCGTTTTGATGAAAATCGATTTGTCAAGGCGGTGGGAAAAGTTCCCTTTTGCAAGGAATTCGGTTATATCGTCGGCATTATCCCGGACTTTGCCCCATACGTTGAGCAAATCAGGCCGGGAGGTGCGATACACGTCTGTAAGTTCTATTTTTACAGGCGGTGAAAATGCCTTGTGGGCAATATTGAACCAATTGCCGAAACGTATGGCCTCGATCTGGAACATATCGCCGACCAATACGAGCAGTGAGAACCTGGCTTGTTCCAGTATCTCACGCATATCCTTGTTGCTTACGGTGCTGCATTCGTCAATAAAGATAATGTCGCGTTTGATTGGCCGGGTGTTGCCATTAAGAAATTTTTTTATGGTTGAAAACTCGGCATTAGGGGCGGTTACTTTACGGCGCAGGTTGTCGACGGCGGGATTTGTATTGGCAAGGTAAAGTTTTCGGTTATTGCCGAATATAAGCGAGAGGAAATTGATGAATGTGGATTTGCCTGTACCCGCAGCCCCGTAGATCATTGCAATGGTGGAGTTGGAGAAAAGGCTTTTAAGTTCGGTTGCTTTTGATGCCGCCCGTGGGTCGGCTGCCGGAGAGGCCATCCAGCTGTCGACCGATTTTGTGTAGTTCACAACCCTTGATGTTGCCAGCTTGTTGAATTCCTCGATAATCCTGCGCACGTCATCCTCATATTGTCGGATGAAATAATGACCTTTGTATTCTTCTATCTGGCAGCTTTGATGGGTGGTGTGCAGGGATTTGTTGAATTCATCTTTCAGTTGCAATAATTTATCGGGTGTGCCGAATGCCTCAAGTTCGCTGTGGTGAGCATAGAGATGCCCTTCCTGTTCGGCTGCGTGTTTTATGCGCCGGGCAAGCAGCTCGGGTTTGTGTCCTTCGGGCGGTATAGCCGCAACAAGGTCGGAAAAGCCCGGGTTATGTTCCACTAAGGAAAACGCATACGGCAGATTGTCGAAAGGTTTGCATTGCTGGTTCAGGCATAAGTCTCCGAGGATATATCGGGGAGTTGCATATATCTGTTTCTTGATAATCCTGTTGTTGAGCCTTAGCAATAGATAGCGTAAGATGTTTTTGCCGTCGATGTTGTTTTTGATATGGTTTCGGCACTTTGACAGCAGGTGGGAAATCTGCGTGGTCTTGGCTTTCGAGCCTATGTTGTCGATAAATCCATCAAACTCTTCATCGGGGAAATCCATTATCTCGGTCAGTGACAGCCTTGTGGTTTGCAGATAGGTCATCAGGTTTGAGTATTCCTTATTCTGCGACACATTGACAGGGGCACCGAAAATTTTGGAGAAATTGCGCAGCTCGCACAGACGCACCGCCACTCTTGAATCTACGATGAGGTTGACCGGCATGACCATGCCGTCGACAGTTATATCGACGGTTGTCAGACGGAGAAATACCGAATAATATGTCGGTAATTCCAAATGTGTGAATGCGATAATGCGGTCGAACTTGCCTGCTTTGTCATTTGAGGGCGAAAAGGTCACTTCGTAATATACCTTGCCGTTGACAAACAGCGGCTTTACCTTGTCGATGCAGAACCTTCGCTCCTCGGTCTGTGCATTGGCAAGGATAAGGGAATCTATTTTTGCCACGATTGCCTTGTAATACTCCTTAAAAGCCGGGTCGGTATCTATGGGAAACATATACAGATTCTCAAGAATGTCCAACCCGAATTGCTGCTTCATCAAGGCTTTGGTCCGCAGAAGATACTCATAGTATTTCAGCATCAGCCGCTCGGAGCTGTCGGGGTCGAAGGTGTAGTGTGACGCGGATATCAGCAAGAACTCGTGAAACTTTATCAGGAATTGTAGATTCCCGTTCTTTTTGACATACGACTTTGCATTTTGTATGTTCTTGAATTCATTGTCATCAAGCGCTCCCCCTTGTGCTACATATATCTTGACACAGATATGGTCTAACAGGTTTCGAAGTTGTGCAAGTATATTTTGCGACATAAAACCACGGTCGTTTTCATTCTCCTCGATATTGCGGCATATGTTGTCGTTGATATTCTTGATGTATTGTTCCATAACCATGCTGTAAATTAGATGTATCCGTTAATTCGGAGGCTGATATGCCCACGCTGCGTATGGATGCGAAGTTACATAATAATTCGCTGACTTGCGGCATGCAGATTGTTGTTTTTCCCAAGGAAGTAGGGGGGATTTATTCAACAATCGATGTCATGGCCACGAATGCCAGCCCTATGCCCGTGGCAGTAAGCAACCCGCGCAATGATATTTTCAAGGCTACTGCGGCTTTTGATGCCTTCCTTCCCGCCAAGGCCTGCAACATGCCGCCCACGGCGCTGCGTGCCGACGTTTCCAGGAAGCTAACCCAGTTGTCTTCGGGCACGCCGTTCGAAACGACCTGGTAGAGGCCGTTGGCGAGCTGGTCGCGGCCTTCATCGCCTTGCCGAAATCAAGGCTTTCGACGGTAAGGTTCTGCATTAAGCCGTTCAGTTGCTGCACGGCGGAAGACACAGACTGGAAAGATGTTGTCTTTGCTGCAGTTTCAAAAATATTTTTTTGAAACCTTTCTGAGACTTTGACATTTTCCGTCATTATCTTTCTGAGACCGTCGGCATCAAAAATCAGCTGTTTAAAACCGTTTTCACCGTCTTTAAGAGAGTGTTTGAATTTAAATAGATTTTAATGTTCGACATGATTAAGCAACAGTTTGAGCGTGGCAAAATCAATCATCTCCTCAGCGGAATCATTGGTGATTTCATAGTTTCGTGTAAGCCTACGAAAACCGTCCAGCCATGAGAAAGTGCGTTCCACCACCCATCGAAGCGGTTTTGGAGTGAATCCGTCTGTTCCGTTGGGAGTGGAACAGACCTCGATGTCGATATTGAAATCGCGCTTTATGTTCTCAATAAGCTCACCGCGATATCCGCGGTCGACAAGTCCTTTCCTGACCGAAGGCCACGCATCGTAAACTTGTTCACACACCGGGGATGCGAGTCGGGAATCATGTATCCCGGCACTGCTGACGTATCTGCCGAGGATAAAGCCGTTGCGGTCAACAGCAATATTGCGTTTTATGCCTTTTACCTTTTTATTGGCATCGAACTTTATGCATACTAATCGACTTTCTTCTACAAACACTCTGATTGATGGTTTGTTATGCCACTTAATGTTTAATTTGGTTTAAATTCAAACACTCTCTAAGTTTTGGTCTTGGATATATACATCTATACTGAACCAAACCAAAATATATGCTGGGCAAAAGAGAAAAGCCCCTATCAGTTTTTCTTTTCACCAGCCCCAATCTATATCCCCATGCCGACCGCCGGAATAAAGAAAAACGAGGCAAAAGAACAGAACTAAAAATAACTAATACATGCAAATTAAACTCAAATGATTGTCTTTGGTTGTACTTATATTCTCCATTTAGTACATTATTAGTGCAATGTATTTGGATTATTATACTTATTATCAACATATTAAAGAGTTGATAGATAAATAACACAAGTCCCTATCGTGTAAAATTCTTTTCAGTAAGGTATTTCCAAAACCGCCGTGGCATATCCTGACATTGTTTGCGCGGGTTGCGGCGTTCGGGTATGGCTATTGCTTTAAAATAAGTATGCCATAGCTTTTGAAACAGTTTCTCGTCGGCATCGGCGATTTTGTCAGGCAGACGTCCGTCGGCAAAATTCTCGGCATCGGGAAGGCGGATTCGACGCAGGGAGCCGTCGGCATATGAATAACCATATTGGCGGCGGCGGTCATAGATGATGAACCGGCTGTCGGAAAAACGGTCGCGGAAATGTTCCACGGCTTGTGGCATCACATCATAAGCCGGTTCCATCATACCGAAATACGTGCCGTCGGCGGCTTTTTGGAAACGCATGAATTGTAGCACACGGTGTGCCTCCGCGTTTACCCGACGTGCGTTTTGGAGCATTGCAAGTGTGTCGGGCGATGAAAAATCGCGCATACAGGCCGCCCCGTCGGTGAATATGCGGCATATCAGCCTGAACAACGATGTGTCAAATCCCGGGTCTTCGCATAGGAAAGATGTTGTGAGTGCATTTAATTCGCCTGGTGACAGTTTCAGCATTAAAGCGTTCCATACCCTGTCAGACTGTTCACCATCGGTAATCACGTTCAATTCATCGTGAAAAAGCGACCGTGGTGCGTCATGGCGTTGCAACAATCCGGGTTGTTCGTGACGTGAGAAAGCGTTGAACACGCAGCACAGCAACCCTTCGAAGGAGGAATCAAAAATATAGGTCATCAGGATAGGAATTTGAGGGTAAGCTGTTCAGGCGGGGCTGTGGATGTCAGGGCGCGGCGCACATATTCCGGCGACACGTCGGTTATGCATCGCGTTGCAAGTTCGGCACATGTGATGAAGTAGCGTGCACGTTTCATCACCACACCTATTTTTTTGAGATGGTCGGAATTAAGCCGTCGGAAGCGTCGTGCCTCGATTATCAGTGCGGCTGATTTCACCCCTATGCCCGGAACGCGCAGGATGGTTTCATAGTCGGCCCGGTTTACATCGACAGGGAACAGCTGCGGGTTGCGTAACGCCCACGATAGTTTCGGGTCTATTTCCAAATCGAGCAGCGGGTTGCCTTCATCGGCAATTTCATCGGCGTTGAATCCGTAGAACCTCATTAGCCAGTCGGCTTGATAAAGACGGTGTTCACGCACCAAAGGAGGTTGCTTCAAAGCTGGAAGGCGGGTGTCGTAAGTGTTGACCGCGACATATCCCGAATAATAGACGCGCCGCATGGTGGGGGTGGCATAAAGGGCTGATGACAGACGCAGGATATCACGGTCGGTATCGGGTGATGCACCTACAATCATCTGAGTGCTCTGACCGGCCGGTACGAACCGTGGCACATGGCGCAAACGTTGGCGGTCTTCCTTGTTTTCAAGTACTCCGGCACGGATATAACCCATCGGTTCGAACACGCTTCGGTGGCTCTTTTCAGGCGCAAGATATTTTAATGACGGCTCGTTGGGGATTTCGATGTTGACGCTCATTCGGTCGGCATACAGACCGGCGCGTCTTACCAGCTCCTGCGATGCACCAGGGATGCTTTTCAAGTGTATATAGCCGTTGAAGCGATGTTTTTGGCGCAGGTCGGCTGCAACCTGCACAAGGCGTTCCATTGTATAGTCGGGATTTCTGACGACCCCGGAACTGAGAAACAGGCCCTCGATATAGTTGCGGCGATAGAATTCCATTGTAATTTCAACCAATTCGCTTACCGAAAGGGTGGCACGCGGAATGTCATTGGTGCGCCTGTTGATGCAGTATGCGCAATCATACATGCACCTGTTGGTCAGCATCACCTTCAGTAGCGCTATGCAGCGCCCGTCGTCGGCAAAGCTGTGACATATGCCTATCCCTCCCACGGTATTGCCGACCCCGGCGCCGTTGTTGCGTCGGACGGTTCCGCTCGACGAACACGACACGTCGTATTTTGCCGCTGCGGCAAGCGTTTGTAGTCGGTTGAGTACTGATTCTGTCATGATGACGCAAAATTATAAAGCATGTGGGCATATTTTTTTCATTACAAGGTTAATAATTGTTTGCATTCGCGGCCGGTTTTTCGCTGTAAGCATTATTGTTCAGAACAGGCTGAATATAAGGGTCGCTATTGTTAAATTGTGTTATTATTCGGAGCTGTTTCACATAAAGGGATATATTCATATTTAATGATTGGGGATAATTTCCGACATTTGCATTGTAGTCATCATGACATTGGCAGGGGGATAACGCATATGCAATAATTTCTTAGGAATGAGGTTATCTGATTTGAAAAGCGGCGAGACGGCCGTCATAGTTAAAGTTTTAGGGCATGGCGCTTTCCGTAAACGCGTTATGGAGATGGGGTTTGTGAAAGGGCGTAAAATCAAAGCTATACTTTCCGCCCCGTTGAAAGATCCTGTCAAATACAGCCTGATGGGCTATGAGGTGTCGCTACGCAGAAGTGAGGCCGAAATGATAGAGGTAGTGCCGATTGAGGCTGATTATGATAATTCCGCAGATATACCCAAGGTGAATGTGGGGGAGAGCGAGGATTACGACTCGGTTCATCGTGAACGTTACGAGGGGGTACGACGCACCGTAAACGTGGCTCTGATAGGCAATCCCAATTGCGGCAAGACATCGCTTTTCAATGTGGCATCAGGTGCCCAGGAGCATGTGGGAAACTACAGCGGTGTGACTGTCGATTCAAAAACAGGTGTGTTCCGCCACGGTGGATATACTTTCAGGATTGTCGACCTGCCGGGAACTTATTCCCTTTCGGCATATTCTCCTGAAGAGCGGTATGTGCGTCGTTACCTGCGTGACCATAATCCCGATATAATCGTGAATGTTGTCGACGGGTCAAATCTCGAGCGGAATATGTATCTCACCACAGAACTGATCGATATGGACCACCCGATGGTGATTGCGCTCAATATGTATGACGAGATGCGCAATGCCGGAACCGTGCTTGATTACGAAGCTCTCGGCAGCATGATCGGCGTGCCGGTGGTTCCTACGGTGAGCCGCACCGGCGAGGGGGTGGGGGAATTGTTCGATACCATCATCGAGGTGTATGAGCGTCGTAACCCGGTGGTTAGGCATGTACATGTGCGTTTAGGGCATGATTTGGAGGAGGCTGTTGCCGATGTTAAGGATGCTATCAAGGCTGACAAGTCGGTGAATCCGCACTATTCGCCTCGTTATCTTGCCATAAAATTGATGGAAGGTGATGCCGAGGCTGAGAATGCTGTAAGGGAAATGGCTGATGCTGACAGGATTTTTGGCCTGCGTGACCGTGAACTGGCACATTTGTCACAACTTCATCCCGATGAGGATGTGTCGGCTATGATTGCCGGTGAGAAATACGGGTTTATATCGGGAGCACTAGCCGAAACCATGCAGAAAAGCACGAAGCAGGCCAATGATACCACCCGCATGATTGATGCGTTGGTTACAAGTCGCCTTTTCGGATTCCCGATATTCATACTGGCTATGCTTTTTATTTTCTGGTTCACATTTTTCGTGGGCAAATTCCCGCAGGAATGGATTGAGACCGGTGTGGCATGGCTTGCCGATATGGTTAACTCAAACATGGCCGACGGGCCGTTGAAGGACTTGCTTGCCAACGGCGTGATCGGCGGGGTTGGGGGGGTGATAGTGTTCCTGCCTAATATACTGATTCTGTTTTTCTTCATATCATTTATGGAGGATTCGGGCTATATGGCACGGGCGGCATTCATAATGGACCGGCTGATGCACCGTATCGGCCTGCATGGCAAATCGTTTATCCCATTGGTTATGGGTTTCGGGTGTAATGTTCCCGCAATTATGGCCGCGCGGGCAATCGAAAGCCGTTCGAGCAGGGCTATAACGGTGCTTATAACCCCGTTTATGTCGTGTTCGGCCCGTCTGCCGGTATATGTGTTGCTGATTGGGACTTTCTTCGAGGCTCATGCCGCGTTGGTATTTTTAGGGATGTATATCCTGGGGGTTGTGATTGCGGTGCTAACTGCCAGGATTCTTCGCAAATTCTTTTTCAAACGTGATGAAACCCCGTTTGTGATGGAACTGCCCCCCTACCGTGTACCTACCATGAAAACCTCACTGCGCCACATGTGGGCCAAAGGGAAACAATACCTGAGCAAGATGGGAGGTATAATCCTGTTGGCATCCGTCATAGTGTGGGCGCTCAACTATTTCCCTTTGAGGGATGTCGAACCGGCGGGAATACAGAGCGAGAACATAGCTGGGAGCGATGAAATCAATCCCCGGCACGACTCATATCTTGAAATGATGGGGAAGGCCGTCAACCCGGTACTGGCTCCGCTTGGATTTTCCTGGCGTGCCACAGTGGCAGCGGTTGCCGGTGTCCCTGCAAAGGAAATTGTGGTTTCCACGCTGGGAGTGCTTTACACAGGTTCCGAAGAAGCTTCGGAACATTCCTTGTCGCAGCGGCTGTCAACATCCCTGACGGGTGCCGGCAAGCCCGATTTCAACCGGGCTAATGCTTTGAGCTTTATGATTTTCATCCTGCTCTATTGTCCCTGTGTAGCCACTATAGTGGCAATAGTGAAGGAAACACGCTCTTGGCGTTATGGTTTGTTTACCATCATGTATAACACCGCAGTTGCGTGGTTCGCGGCATTCATTGCCTATCGGGTTGCGTTATTGTTCTGACGATAATTTTAAATCTATGAAACCTCTCCTTATTGTAATCGGACTGACGCTCGTCACGTTCACTTCTCCAGCCTACCCTCACGAGCGTGACTCCATCTCCGATGGCCTTACAGACGAATTGCTCCGACCAGCTTCTGAAGTTTCGGATATGGATAATGCTCCGGGGGTGTTTAAAAATCAGATGGATTTGGGAACAAGGATATCTGTTCCTGTGCCTGATTACGGGAAAATATCCGACATGAACATTCCATTTCAACCCGGATTGCGGGTTAATCCTAATGCTGCACGTTTATCCTCGATGGGATTTATTCCAGGCGTTGCAATGCTGGATTCATGGGGAAGCGGCGGCATTTTTGCCACAGGGTCACGGCAGGATTTGCCGGGATTGATGGGTATAGAATCGGGGGCTTTGAATTTCCGTCAACAGGTAGGGGCTTTCACGTTGTCGCTGTTCGGCTCTGTTACCAAATATGGATATTTCAACGGCCTTGCCACTTCCTATGGTTTCGGTGGCTCACTATCTTACGAAATCAACGCACATCTGGGCGTTACGGTTTTCGGCTCATATAATTCCCCCACCGGAATCAATCAGGCTGCTATGATGGGTTATGTGGCAACTCCGACTTTTGGCGGTTATCTGAATTGGCGTTTCCATCCTCATTGGGGCGTTAAAGTCGGCGCACAGAGTTATCGCTCAGTTGCTTATGGCCGTTGGGAAACACAGCCTATTGTAATGCCCTATTACCGCACTTCGGGTGGAGCCGAAATCGGCATAGATGTCGGGGGCATACTTTACCAGGTTATACGTTCCGCCTCCGGCAATAGCTGGGGCAATCCCGGTAATCCTACCATCGACCCGCGCCCGTCGGGTGTCTATGTCCGTCCGCGCGTCGGTGAGTGACATGATCTTTTAATGACCGTTTCGGTAATGCCTCGGATTATTGTTTGCGATGACGTCGCAGTGTTCGGAGACGGGTTTTGTCGGCGTCCGCAACGCGATAGGATTCTATAATCTTGGATATTGACTTGTTGAATGTCCAATCGTCTATAGGTGATGTGGTCAGGCGTTTGAAAACGGTTTCGGGAGCTTTGACATATGCTACGGATATAGCCCAGGCTACGGCCATACGGACATAGTAGGCGGTATGTGTCACACTTTCCATTATATCCATGAACCAGTCAGCGTTATCGGCCTTGATGAAATGCTGCATAAGCATTACTACGCCGAACCGCACTTCATATTCATTTGGGCTGTGTAGATAATGCAGCATTCGGTTGAGTACGAGGGTACGGTTTGCGTCGACAAATTTCTGACGTCCTGAAAATGTGAATGTGTCGCAGACCGACCAGGAGTTGATTTTGCTGATAAAGCGGTCGACCAGCTGCATGTATGTTTCGGCATCATCTACATGTATCTGCCCCAATACCATGCCGTGAAGCATCCGTTCTTCCATGTAGAAATCGCCCGGATTGTCAAGGTAATGTTTCAAATCAGGATGCAAAGCTATCTCTTTTGCAAGCGCCCGCAGGTGGGGTACACGTAACCCCAGCACGTTCTCAATCCCCGGGTTAAGCTTTTGGGCAAAAGCTTTGTTGCCTGATTGGTTCATCAGAAGCAACCGGTCGTGGATGGTGCTGCCATCCGACAGCTCGAACGGCGCTGCCATTGTCATGATGATTTTATGATAGGGTGACCACTGTTATACCTGCCCCGCCGAATTGCACATGCTCGTCGCGATAAGATGCTACACCTTGCACTGTGTCGAGATATTGCCGTATTGCCTGTCGGAGTGCGCCGGTGCCGGTGCCGTGGAGTATCCGCACTTCGTCCTGGTTAAACTGTATGGCATCGTCGATAAAGTAGGTCACTGCCTGAATGGCCTCGTCGGCACGCATGCCCCGCACATCGATTTCCCGTTTGAACTGAAGCTGGCGCTCGCGTAGGCGGTCGGTGGTCGAAGAGCTTACGAACGAAGTGGATTTTACACCAGATGAGGGTTGGGCAAGGGTTCGTTGCAGCCTGTTGAGTTTGACATTGGTTTTTAGCATCCCGAAAGCCACCACGGCATCTTTCCCGTTTATTTCAAGGATTTTACCGGGAGTCCCTTGCCCGTCGAGTTTCACGTTGTCGCCTACGGCGAGCGGCGCTGACGGCGCGGTAGTGTTTTTGGACGTTTTGTCGGCGTTACCCTTTTTTGCCTTCGGGGCTTTTTGCAGGAGTTTGTTTTTTGATGCACGTGTATCGGCGTTCAGAAGCGCTTCCTTTTCCTGTGCCATCTGTCGGCGGGCTTCGGCGGTGCGTTCTTTTTCTGCCTGTGACTCCCTGATTTCACGTATGGTTCTTTCTATGGCGGCATTACTTCCGTCAAGAATCTTGCGGGCTTCCTCTTTGGCTTCGGCCAGGATTTCGCGCCGTTTGCTACGAAGTGTTTCGGCATCTTCTTCATAGCGTTCGAGCACCTGTTCGATTTTCTTCTCCTTCTGACGGATTGTCTGTCTCTTGTTTTCCCAGTAGCGGCGGTCGCGGGCTATATCGAGCAGGTATTTATCCATGTTGATGTAGTCGCTTCCCACGATTTCGGCTGCATTGTCGATAATCGAGGCCGGTAACCCGGTTTTACGGGCTATTTCGATGGCGAACGAACTGCCTGGGTTGCCGATGGAGAGGCGGAAAAGCGGGCGCATCTGCTGACGGTCATAGAGCATGGATCCGTTTATAAGCCCGTCGGTGTCGTCGGCGAAATGTTTCAGGTTCTGGTAGTGGGTGGTTATAACACCCCAAAGATGCTTGTCATTAAATTCCTTGAGTATGGCCTGGGCTATGGCACCGCCTATCTGGGGTTCCGTGCCACCGCCGAACTCATCAATCAGGATGAGTGTTGCATCGTTGCCATGCGACAGGAAATGCTTCATGTTGCGCAGGTGGGAGGAATATGTCGACAAATCATCTTCAATAGATTGGTCATCGCCTATGTCGATGAAGATGCCTTTGAAAATCCCGATATGGGAATTTTCATATACGGTGGGCAGCATGCCGCACTGGGCCATGTACTGCACTATGCCTACGGTTTTAAGGCATACGGACTTGCCACCTGCGTTAGGGCCGGAAATAATCAGTATGCGGTTGTTGCCGTCGAGGGTAATGTCGAGCGGTATGATTTCTTTCCCCTGGCGTCGCAATGATTCGAGAAGTACCGGATGGACTGCATGATACCATTCCAACTCGGTGGAAGGGGATATGTGAGGGAGTGTGGCGCCTGTTTCTTTGGCATACACGGCTTTGGCCATTATGAAATCGAGCAGTCCGAGGATTTCATAACTTTGGAGCATGTCGGGAATTGACGGGCGCATGAATGCCGTTATCTCCGAGAGTATGCGCATCATTTCGCGCCGTTCTTCAAGCTCCAGTTCTCGGC
>Ga0137307_100576_pt1 | contig 32725 bp, 37 predicted proteins | sample NAcewD2O_March_2_FD_97180 | JGI IMG/M metagenome (GOLD analysis project Ga0137307, IMG submission 97180) | Mouse cecal microbial communities from Vienna, Austria - N-Acetylglucosamine amended D2O_March | ecosystem: Host-associated > Mammals > Digestive system > Large intestine > Cecum | place... | reverse complement strand
TAGCGGACTTGAAGATTAATAGGTTAAACCCACGTACATATACGGATTCAGCAAATTATTCTTATCGTGTAGACGGTAATAACGTGGATATTGAAACGGAAAATGTAACACTGGCAGCGAATCAGTTGAAATACAACGGATTGGTAGAATGCTTGAACCAGGAATTTAAAAATCTTCAGATGGTTATGAAATAAAGGTGAGGAGAAAGGGATATGAGTATTTTTTCGGCTTTTAATATTAATTCGTCCGGTTTGACGGCACAAAGATACCGCATGGATATTATTTCGCAAAATATTGCGAATGCGAATACGACGCGTACTGCGGATGGAACGCCTTATCGCAGGAAAGTAGTGACTTTTGCGGAGAAAAATTCCCATACACCGTTCAGCCGTGTGCTAAATTCGTCAAGGGACAAATATTCGGGAGACGGTGTAAAGGTAGACGGGGTTTTCGAGGATACGCAGACAGATATGACGATGGTGTATGACCCATCCCATCCGGATGCAGATGAAAACGGATATGTGATGTATCCCAATGTCAACATCATTACGGAAATGACGAACATGATAGATGCCAGCAGGGCATATGAAGCAAATTCCACGGCTTTCAATGCTACAAAGGCAATGGCAATGAAAGGATTGGAAATAGGCAAGGCATAATAGGAAAAATGTAAAAGGGTCTTAAAAATGGAGGGAATTATGGATATTTCATCGTTTTATAATATAGGGTCGGCAGCCATAAGGCAGGCGGCCGAAAGCAGTCCGATAGGACAGAAGGCACTGGAAAAACCGGATTTGTCTTTTGACAGTGTTTTTCAAAAAGCAATTGAGAATATAAACACCACCAACAGTTATCTTTCGGATATGGAAAATGAAGAAATCCGTTGGATGCTTGGCGAGACGGATAATACACACGATCTATCTGTAGCAATGAACAAGGCGGCAACAGCCCTGCAGTATACGGTGGCAGTCCGCGATAAATTGCTGGATGCATATAAAGAACTTATGCAGATACAAATCTAAAAAAATCTGATAGAATAAAATCAGATAAGGAGAGACTTAACGATGGCAGATAGATTGAAAGGGCTTTTAAATAAGGTTCTTGAATGGTGGAATAAATTCACGGCGAAACAAAAGACATTTATAATTTCGGCTATGGCAGGTATTGTTTTGACAATTTCGATTGTTGCAGCCGTGCTTACCAGACCACAATATGTCCAGTTGATGCAATGTGAGACAACGAAACAGGCATCACAGGTGGTGGAGCTTTTAAATGGCGAAGGGATTACATATGTAGTGTCCGATGACGGGCTTCAGATTAAAGTTTTGGAAAAGCAGGTATCCGATGCGGAGCTTTTGCTCGGTGCGAACGATATCCGCTCCGATACATACACCATTGACAAGGTGACGGATGGCGGGTTCGGTACGACGGAATCGGATAAGCAGAAAAAATACCAGCTTTATATGGAAAGCAAGTTAGAAAAGCAGTTTATCGGAAAGTTTTCCGCAATTAAAAGCGCCAAAGTGGAGCTTTCTATAGCGGAAAATGATGGAACGCTTATATCCTCTGAAGAAGAATCTTTTGCCAGCATCGTTTTGGAAATCGATGGGGAATTTACCGGGGATAATGCAGCTTTTCTGGCAAGGGCAGTGGCTACGGCTATCGGGAATAAGACGACAAATAACATTGTAATCTTAGATACGGAAGGGAATATGCTCTTTTCCGGCGATGATAATTATACCATGTCAGGGGTTGCCACTTCCCAGCTGAATGTGAAGTCTCAGGCGGAGAATCTTGTAAAAAATGAAGTAAAAAGGGTTTTGCTTGGAACCAATGAATTTGACAATATTGAGGTTGCAAGCAATTTGTCGTTGGATTTTTCCTCAACGGAATCAACGGAACATATTTTTTCAGCACCCGAAGGACAGACACAAGGGCTTTTGAGCCATGAGGATATTTTTAATTCGGAAGGCACGAACTCCGGCGGAGGGGTTCCGGGAACGGATTCCAATACGGAGAACAATACAACATATCAATTTCAGAATTCCGCAAACAGCAGTGAGACAATAAGCGAGGAATCCAGGGATTATGTGCCTAATGAGACGATTACAAGCAAAAGTATTCCTGCGGGTCTGATTGTTTATGCAGATTCTTCCATTGCTGTTACGGCGATTGACTATAATGTAGTCCGTGAGGAAGAAGCGAGCAGCCAAGGGCTGTTGGACGGTATTTCATGGGAAGAATATAAAGCGAACAATCAAGGAAGAACCAGGATTGACGTAGATCCGGATTTGTACAGTGTGGTTGCGAATGCAACAGGAATCAATTCCGAAAATATTACAATTGTTGCATACCGGGAAAATGTATTTTTTGACCGTGAAGGCTTTAACGTATCCGTTGCGGATGTGGTGCAGATTGTGCTGATTGTCGTTATATTGGCTTTGCTCGGATTTGTTATATTCCGAAGCATGCGGGGAGAGAAAGAGGAAGCACAGGACGAAGAGCTTTCTGTGGAATCTTTGCTCCAGTCTGTACCAGAGGACAAAGAGGATATTGTTTTTGACGATCAGTCTGAAACAAGGAAATTGATTGATAAATTTGTGGATGAAAATCCGGAGGCGGCTGCCAGTCTGCTGAGAAACTGGCTCAATGAGGACTGGGGGTAAAGGATAATGGCCAGAACAGAGGAGAAGATTACAGGCCTACAGAAGGCGGCGATTCTTTTGATTGCTTTAGGGCCGGAAAGGTCAGCCTTAATATTTAAACATTTAAAAGAAGAAGAAATTGAAGAACTGACATTGGAGATTGCAAATACAAGAAGCGTTACGCCGCAGCTAAAAGAAGAGGTTATAGAAGAATTCTATCAAGTCTGTCTGGCTCAACAATATATTGCAGAAGGCGGTATCGGTTATGCAAAAGAGCTGTTGGAAAAAGCACTTGGTTCCGATCGCGCGATGGATGTTATCAGTAAGCTGACGGCATCGTTGCAGGTTAAACCTTTTGAATTTGTAAGGAAAACGGATGCTTCTCAGCTATTGAACTTTATTCAGGATGAGCATCCTCAGACGATAGCGCTTATTATGTCATATTTATCGCCGGCGCAGTCTTCACTGATTTTATCTTCCCTTCCGCCGGAAAGACAGGCGGATGTGGCGAAGCGTATCGCAGTGATGGACAGAACAAGCCCGGACGTTATCAAAGAGGTGGAGAAAGTTTTGGAATCCAAACTGTCAACATTAGTAAATCAGGATTACACCATTATCGGCGGTGTAGATGCGGTAGTAGAGATTTTGAATACGGTAGACCGTGGAACAGAAAAGCACATTATGGAAACTTTGGAAATCGAAGAGCCGGAATTGGCGGACGAAATCAGAAAGAAGATGTTCGTATTCGAAGATATCTTGCTGCTTGATGACAGGGCAATCCAGAGGGTGCTTAGGGATGTGGATAATAATGATCTTGCCATTGCCCTGAAAGGTTCCAACGAGCAGGTACAGAATGCAATCTTTAACAACATGTCCAAACGTTTGGCGGTTATGATTAAAGAAGATATGGAATTTATGGGTCCGGTCAGGATGAAAGACGTAGAAGAAGCGCAGCAGAAGATTGTAAATATCATCAGGAAACTGGAAGATTCAGCTGAAATCGTTATTTCCAGGGGTGGAGGTGACGAAATTGTTATATAGTAACAACATATACAAATTTCATCAGGTTAACATTCAAAACGATGATAAACTTCTGATTGACAATAATGAAAAGATAGCAAAAAAAATTGAAGCTTTGGAAGGCCAAATGCTGACGGAAATCAACAGCGGGGCAGGTATGGATTCTCTTGACAGTTTTTCCGGCGATTTGGATGCGGATGAGGTAGATGCCTTAATCCGCGAGCTGGGGAGTGGGAAGGAAGAAGGGGGAGCTGTAGAGGAAATCCCAGTGCCGCATCAGGAATCAGGGGAAGCATTAGCATTGATTTCTGCCCAGGCACAGGAAATTCTTGCTTCGGCGCAGAGGGAGGCGGACAGCATTAAGTCCAATGCGCTGATAGAGGCGCAGGTAGAAATCGAAAACCTCCGGCAGAATACATATGAAGAAGCCAGATCCCAAGGCTATGATATGGGATATAACGAAGCTGTGGAGCAGGTGGAGCAGCAAAGACAGCAACTTTTAGATGAACAAAAAAGGCTGGAAGAGGAATATCAGGAGCTGGTAAAAAGCTTGGAGCCGAAGTTTGTAGAGGCATTGACGGATATTTACGAGAAAGTTTTCCGGATTGATTTGCAAAAAGAGCATAGTATTGTGATGCATTTGATTGCATCCACCATGCATAAGATTGAAGGGAACAGCAATTATCTCATTCATGTATCCAAGGAAGATTATCCGTACGTGAATATGAAGAAAAATGAGATATTAGCTTCCGCATTATCGGCAAATGCTTCGGTGGAGCTGGTTGAAGATATAACGTTAGGCGCTAACGATTGCATTATTGAAACGGATGGGGGAATCTTTGATTGCGGCCTTGGCACGCAATTGGAAGAACTGACACAGAAATTGAGGCTATTATCATATAGGGTGGATTGAGATTGAGAGCAGCAATTAATTTTGTAAAATATGAAAAAGTAGCGGAAGGCACTTTTTACAAGATGAAGGGGAAAGTGGTTAACATTGTGGGATTAACCATAGAATCGCTGGGACCTGAAGCAAAGCTGGGGGATATCTGCCTGATTTACCCCGATTCCAAAGAAGAAATAAAACCGGTAATGGCAGAAGTAGTAGGTTTTAAAGACAAAAAAACATTACTGATGCCTTACGAATCAGTGGAAGGTATAGGATTTGGAAGTATGGTGGAAAACACAGGTTTTCCGCTGTCGATTCAAGTAAGCGATGATTTGCTTGGGCAGACTTTGGATGGATTAGGCAGGCCGACAGGTGATGGCATTGCGGTAAGCGGCAAGGTGTATTCCGTGGAGGCGCCGCCGCCGGATCCAATGAGCAGGGACATTATTGAAGATGTACTTCCTCTTGGCGTAAAAGCAGTGGATGGTTTGATTACAATAGGCAAAGGCCAGAGAATTGGTATTTTTGCCGGTTCGGGCGTAGGGAAATCTACGCTGTTAGGCATGTTTGCCAGAAATACGAAAGCGGATGTAAATGTGATTGCCCTAATCGGAGAGAGGGGAAGGGAAGTCCGCGAGTTTATTGAAAGGGATTTAGGACCGGAAGGTATGAAGCGCTCCGTTGTTGTGGTAGCTACTTCCGATAAACCGGCTCTGGAGAGGAACAAAGCGGCAAAAACCGCAACAGCGATTGCGGAGTATTTCAGGGATCAGGGCAAGGATGTGTTGCTTATGATGGATTCTCTGACGCGTTTTTCTATGGCTCAGAGGGAAATCGGTCTTGCCAGTGGGGAACCTCCGGTATCCAGAGGATATCCGCCCAGCGTTTATTCGGAGATGCCTAAATTGCTGGAAAGGGCAGGACGCTCCAAAACCGGATCTATCACCGGTTTGTATACGGTTTTGGTAGACGGGGATGATTTCAACGAACCGATTACGGATACGGCAAGAAGTATTCTGGATGGGCATGTAATGCTCAGTAGAAAACTGGCGCATAGAAACCATTATCCGGCAATTGATATATTACAGAGTATATCAAGGTGTATGAGCCAAATTGCCGGGCGTGAACATAAACAGGCGGCAGGAAAGCTGAAGAATGTATTGGCAACATATAATGAAGCGGAAGATTTGATTAATATCGGCGCGTATAAAAGCGGAAGCAATCCGAATATTGATTATGCAATTGAGAAGATAGATGCTGTCAATGCATTTTTAATGCAGGCAGTAGAAGATAAATTTGATTTTGAAGAAGCTGTAAGCATGATGGAAGAGCTGTTTAACGATTAGAGGGTATCATGGCGAAATTCATTTACAGGATGCAGAACATACTGAATCTGAAAACAAAGCTGGAAGAACAGCAGAAGATGGAATTTGCCGCAGCCAGAAAACGTTTGGATGAAGAGGAAGAAAAATTGAATCTTCTTTTCCGGAGAAAGGCGAATTACGAAGAGGAAGGCAGACGGCTGAGGGAAGACAGTTTAAATGTTCAGGATATCCTTGACAATAGGAATGCACTGATACAGATGGATGACTATATCGCTTTCCAGAGGATTCAAGTATCGAAAGCAGAGGATGCATTGGAGATAGAGCGGCAGAAGCTTCAGGAAGCAGTGCAGGAACGGAAAATCCAGGAGAAGCTGAGAGAAAATGCTTTTGAGGTATTTATGAGGGAGGAAAATGCCAGAGAAAGCAAAGAAGTTGATGAACTAGTCAGCTATACCTATGGGCAGAAAAGAAGGTGAAGGAAATGGCAGGAACAGAAGTAATTACAGATATAGATTCCAAATCCGAGAAGCAGAAGCTTGCGGAAGAAAAAAGGCGTCTGAAGGCGGAAAAGAAAGAGCAGAAGAAAGAAGCAAAGCGCCGTGCGAAAGAAATAGCCTTGCAAGAGGAACAGTTAGGTGAGGATGAGATAGGAGGAGGGTTTCCGGTCTTCCTCGTAACGGCACTGATAGTCGTAGTTTGGGTGGCTATTTTATGCCTGTTGATTAAGCTGGATGTGGGAGGATTCGGTTCCAGCGTTTTAACGCCGGTGCTGAAGGATGTACCCATCATCAATAAGATACTTCCGGCAGCGGAAGAACCAGTTGCAGAGGAGACGGTCGAAGAGGAAGATTACGGCGGCTATACCAACTTGCGGGATGCAGTGGACTATATTACGGAACTGGAACTGGAATTACAGCGGGCGCAGTCTACAGGTGCGGAAAATTCGGAAGAATTGGAAAAGCTGAGGGCAGAGGTGGCGCGGCTAAAGACATTTGAGGATAATCAGGTAGAATTTCAGAGGATTAAGACGGAATTTTATGAAGAAGTGATTTATGCGGAAAATGGCCCGGGGGAGGAAGCATATAAAAAGTATTATGAAAGCATTGACCCGGCAACCGCAGAATATTTGTATAAACAGGTAGTGCAGCAAGTGGAGGAAAGCAACGAAGTCAAAGAATATGCACAGGCTTATTCGGAAATGAAGCCGCAGGCGGCAGCATCCATCTTTGAAGCGATGACGGATAACCTTGGGTTGGCATCCAGAATCCTTGCCGTCATGAGTGCAGAAGACAGAGGAAAAATCTTAGGTGCAATGGATCCGGAGATAGCGGCCCGTATTACTAAGATTATGGATCCGGAGTCTTAAAGCCATAGCATACCAATAAAATTGGAAAAGGGATTTACATAGGATGGCGTGGCAATGGAAAGGCATTTGGAATAAGATAGTTCAAATGTAAAAATTGTATAAATCTGGTATATAATTGTGGCTTGCCGCATTTATATAAATTTGATCTTATAAGAAAGGAGGAAAAGAAGATGACGAGTTCACCGGTAAAAGAGATAAATTCACTGATGAATTTCGCACCTGCAAAAGCCAAAGGAAACTTGCAGGAGAATCTGGCAGGCAATTTTTCCGATGCTTTCAGTAAGGCATCCGGCCAGCAAAGCATGACATTGCAAAAAGATACTGCAGTGCAGGGAAACACGAAGGTGCAAGTCCAGAATACGGACAGAAAAGGTTTAGAGGATAACAATACGGTAAAAACAGGAAACAAAGAAGTCCAAAACCAAGATGCACCTACGGATAAACAGGTGCAGGAAGAGGCACAAAAGGCAGGAGAAGAACTGGTCGGTAAAGTGGCCGAAGAACTTGGTGTTTCGGAAGAAGAAGTGATAGCAGCAATGGAAATACTTGGGCTGACTATGGCTGATTTACTGAATGCGGATAATATGACGCAGCTTGTGTTGACCATTGAAGGTGAAGACATGATTTCGCTTATGACAGACGAAGGCCTTTACAATTCTTTGCAGAATCTTTTAACGATGGCGTCCGAGGCGGTCAACAAGCTGGAAACAGAATTGGGGATTTCGCCGGAAGAGCTGGAAGCTATGTTAGAGCAGGCAAAGGAAGCGCCGGAAATGGTAGAGGAAGAGCCAGTGGTTCCTGATAATGGCAAAAAACCGGAGATACCTGACGGAGAAGAAGATTATACCGTTACGGTAGAGCGCAACGGCGAGACTGTAAAAGTCAGTGTGGAAGTTGACGGAGGCAGCAAAACGGAAAATACGGAAGTGACCGGATTGAAACCTCAGGCAGTGGAAGAAGAAGCGGCAACGCATTCGGGAAAGGAAGAAGGGGCAAAAAGGGATGGCTCCCAGCATAGGGAAAATACACAGGAGACGTCTCAGGGAAATATGCTTTTGGAAAACCTTTTAAACCGCAGCAATGTGGCGAAGACAGATGTAGTATTTGAAAATACTATGGCTCAAAGTACGGCAGACACGCAGAATATCATGAACCAGATTATGGACTATATGAGGGTTCAGGTAAAAGCGGATATGACACAGATGGAATTGCAGTTAAACCCTGCAAGCCTTGGAACGGTAAATATCAGTATTACTTCTAAAGCAGGTGTTATAACAGCACAGTTCCTCACCCAGAATGAGTCGGTGAAGGCAGCTATCGAAAGCCAGATTGTTCAACTGAAGAATAGCTTTGAAGAGCAGGGGCTTAAGGTAGAAGCAGTGGAAGTTACGGTAGCCAGCCATTCCTTTGAAAGGAATTTGAACGGTGATGGCAGCGGACAGCAGCAGATGCAGGATGGCAAGAGGAAAAAATCCGGGAAAGTGCGGATGAACGGGATATCGCCGGAGGATGGATCCGAAGGAGATACGGTAGAGGAAGAAGTTCCGCTTGGTGCCGAAGGAAGCACCGTAAGCTTTACGGCATAAACCGGAAAACAATGATACGGCAACACCGTATGGAAAGGAGTAAAAAATGGCAGCAATAGCACAAGTAAAAGACGGAAAAATCATAGAAAGCAATTCAGCTGCATCAATAGCAGACAGCGTGAAGAAAAACGGTTCTACTATGGACAAAGAAGCGTTTTTGAATCTTTTGGTTGCCCAGATGAAATATCAGGATCCTTTGGAGCCTACTTCCAATACGGAATTTGTTTCACAATATGCGCAGTTCTCGGCATTGGAACAGATGCAGAACATGAGCGCCACATTGGAATTATCCAGGGCCTCTACTTTGGTTGGGCAGACGGTCAGCGTCAACACAACGGACAGCACCGGAAAAACGACTACAATTCAGGGTATGGTGGATTATGTGGTTTACGAGAACAACAAAGCCTATGTTTCCATTGAAGGTAATTTGTATGCGCTGGATGATGTATATGGGGTAGCTGATACGAAATATTTGGATGCTTATGATAAAGCAGAGGAACTTGCAGCAGCTATTATTAAACTTCCGAGCTATGAGAACCTGACGTTGGACGACAAAGAATATGTGGATGAAGTGATGGCTATCTATAAAGGGATGTCGAAATATGAAAGGTCGTTTGTGGCAGGCGCTCTTGTGGATAAGCTGGGTAAAGCAGCAACCAGGATGGATGAACTGGTAAAAGATTTAATCGGCGATTTTATGGAAGCGGTGGATGAACTTCCGGCAAAGGAAGATTTGACGCTGGAAGATAAAGAGAAAATCGACAAGGTAAATGAAATGTATGCAGGTATGTCGGATTACGAGAAGAAGTTTGTATCCAAAGAAGATTTGGAAAAACTGGAAGAATATACCAAGTACATGGAAGAGTTAGGCAGCGGCGAATAACGGATGGAATGGAGAAGGAATTCTCAAGGAGGAGGAGATTATGAAGATTCAAAATAATCAGTTCTTTTCCATAGAGCAACTGCAGGCAAAATATTTTACGCAGTCAAAGCAGGGCCAAAAGGGCACGGATGCGGGAAATAGCCTTAGTTTTCAGGATGTTTTGAACAGAACCGCGGAAAGTGCGGAAAAGCCTGCGGGGGTAAGGTTTTCCAAACATGCGGCAAACCGTCTGGCAGAACGCAATATAGAATTGACGGATAATCAGATGGAACGTTTGCAGGAAGGGACCGTGAAAGCAGGTGCGAAAGGAATTAATGATTCATTAGTTCTTGTGGATCAACTGGCTTTTATCGTTAATATACCGAATCATACGGTGGTAACGGCCATGAACCAGACAGAAGCAGATGAAAGTATTTTTACTAATATTGATGGCGCGGTCATTATTTAGCCGGACCTTATAGGAGGCTGATGCCCCGGAATGACGGAAGGGGCGGATAGGCGGCATCTTAGGCAATGATTTAGGAGGTCATGAATTATGATGAGATCACTTTTCTCTGGTGTAGCAGGTCTTAGGACACACCAGACAAAGATGGACGTTATTGGTAATAATATCGCCAACGTCAACACAACAGGGTACAAGTCACAGTCAGTGACATTCCGTGATTTGATGTACCAGACAACACAGTCGGCATCCGGAGCCAATGCGGAGACCGGAACCGGCGGTATCAATGCAAGGCAGATTGGTCTTGGTGTTACTACCGGGGCAATCAATACAGCTATTGCACAGCAAGGTTCCGCGCAGACGACGAACAACCCGTTTGATATTATGATTTCGGGGGATAATTTCTTTGTTGTCAGCAACGGAAGCGAGAACTTTTTCACAAGGGATGGTTCCTTCTATGTAGATGGCGCCGGAAATTTGGCTATGACGAGTACGGGTTATACTGTTATGGGATGGCAGGTGGATCCGGAAACCGGGGAACCGAAACCGGATACGGTAACTGCCCTTCAGATTATGAACGATCAGGTAAAGACCTATGACCCGGACGGAACGAGTGCAGGACGGGTAACCGGGATTGTTGATAGGCACGATAAGAATGTCAAGACAGCAGCCGGCAGAATTATGAACTTTGAATTTTACGACAATGCCGGGTATCTGTATACGGCAAAGTTCAGCTTCCATGCTACAAAAAACAACGGAAGTTATTATGTTGTATTGGATGATATTAAAGATTCCACAGGGGCATCTTTACCAGATGACGTAAAAGGCAAAATGAGTTTCGGAACTACGATGGAGGTAGATACTGCGATTCAATATACGCCTAAAAACGGTGCGGCTACAATGACCGGTGAGGTAGAGTTTTCTGGAACCGGTGTTACAACAGCAAAGGTAGCTTTCGATACGGAAATTGCTCAAGGGGCTATAAATGCTACTTTACTGAACGAAGTATATGGCATAGATAACACAACTGCAGGCACTTTTACAAAGGTTAAGTTTGATAAAGACGGTGGTTTGACTATTTTAGAGCCTGATGTGCAAAAGTCATATTATACGCCGAATACCGGAGTAACAGTAACCACTACAGTTACCAAAATTGATATTCCTGATGGGAAGGGTGGAGTGGTTTCAATAGCAAATCCGACCTTCGATCAGGCGATTGCTGTTCCGGATACTGGTACATTCACCGCAGAAAATTTGCTTAATTTATATGGTTTGAGCGTTACGGACGAACAAGTGAAAGAAATTACGTTGAATAATGACGGAAGCATTACCGTAACAAAGAAAAATGTAGAAAATGCTGCAAGTCTGGAATTTAATCCGGGTACCGGTAAATTTATCAGCATTGGCGGAAACGGTCAGGGGTTGATTACCCTTGGGCTGGCTGCAGCAGACGGCCAGAGGTTTAAAGATATTACCCTTGATTTCTCTACTTGCTCTAATGTAAACAATAATGGTTCCAGTACTGTCAGTGCGGCGAAGGGTACGAGTGGAGGGCTGGAAGCAGGGCGTCCGAGAGGTGAGATGATATCCATCTCGGTTGACCAATCGGGGGTCATTACGGCGGCTTATGATAACGGTATGAGCAGATGCCTTGGGCAGATTGCAACGGCAGTTTTTGCCAACCCTTCCGGTTTGGAGAAGGCAGGGGATAACTTATATAAAGCATCCAACAACTCCGGCGAATTTAATGGAACTGGTGTGGATGTTACCGCAAGCGGCGGAAAGATGCAGTCAGGCGTCCTTGAAATGAGTAACGTAGACTTGTCTCAGGAATTTACGGAAATGATTACTACCCAGAGAGGTTTTCAGGCGAACAGCCGTATCATAACAGTTTCCGATACGATGCTGGAGGAATTGACAAACTTGAAGCGTTAGTAATATAATGTAAAAAGTTACAACTGAATGGGGAACTGAAAATAAACGGTTCCCCTTCTGCTTTGAAAAGCATACATAGGCTGTATGGATTGTATGGGTCAGGATTCTTGAGGGAGACTTGTTACAAGGGAGAGTATAAGATGATTGAGGTAACAAAGATAAACGGGGTCAAAGTATTAATCAACCCGGATTTGATGGAATTGGTGGAGGAGACTCCGGACACGGTCATTTCATTCACGACAGGACGCAAAATAATTGTAAAAGAAAGTAGACAAGAAGTGAAAAATCTAGTAAAATCGTATAGAAAGGATATTTTTGCGGATTGACGCAGAAATGTGGGTGAAGATTCGTGGATATAGCATCAGTTTTAGGATTAGTATTGTGTGGAGTCGTATTTGTATTTGGTATTATTTCCAGCGGTGGCGTGGGTGCATTTGGTGATTTCGTAGATCCCCCATCTATATTTATCACGCTTGGAGGGTCTATGTTCTGCGTTTTGGCATCGTATTCCCTGCAAAACTTTAAAGAAGGGCTTGCGAGCATTAAATTGATTTTTAAAACGCCGACGATAAATACGCCGCAGATGATTACGAAAATAATTGAGTTATCCAATATTGCCCGTAAGGAAGGTCTTCTTTCTTTAGAAGAAGCGGCGGCAGATTTGGATGACGATTTCCTGAAAAAGGGTATACTGCTTATTGTAGACGGAACGGATCCGGAATTAGTCCGTGCCATAATGGAGACGGAGCTAATCAGCATTGAAGGCAGGCATAAAGCAAAAATTGGATTTTGGGATACGCTTGGCGCTATGGGCCCTGCCTGGGGTATGATTGGTACATTGGTTGGTCTTGTTAACATGTTGAATAAGATGGATGACCCTTCGGCTATCGGGCCGAATATGGCGGTTGCCCTTATTACTACATTGTATGGTTCGTTGCTTGCAAACTGGGTATGTGCGCCAGTAGCGAGTAAGTTAAAGGAAAACAACGGGGAAGAAGTAATGGTCAAGGAAATTATGATAGAAGGGCTTCTTTCCATTCAGGCAGGGGAAAACCCCCGCGTTATAGAAGAAAAATTGAAATCATTCTTGTCGCCGAAGGATAGGGCAACACAGCAAGAAGAAGGCGGAGGTGAAGAGGTTGGCTAGGAAAAAGCGAGAAGATCCGCCGAAGCCGGGTGCAGCCTGGATGAATACTTTTGCCGATTTGATGAACCTTCTGTTGTGCTTCTTCGTTTTGCTGTTTTCCATGTCTACGGTAGATGCACAGAAATTTGAACAGGTGGCGGCGTCTTTTGCTCAAAGCTTCAGTATATTTACGGCAGGGGCATCGGCAATCGGGGATGGCATTCTTGTAAGCGCCGGGGTAAGCCAGCTTAATGAGCTGGATGAGTTTATGAACAGCACAGGAAAGGCATCGGACGGGGATATCGTACCGGAGGATGTGGCGCAGACGGAAGGACAGATTGAAGAAGCGGAAGCCAAGATTGAAGAGGCGAAGATAAAAGAGTCCGAAGAATTGGCTGAGAAGGTGGAGGAAGCAATTGAAGAAGAGAGCCTGGACGGAGTGATTGATATTGATATCACTTCCCAGTATGTACAGCTTACATTACAAGGGTCGTTGCTGTTTGATTCGGGAAGCGCTGTTTTAAAAGAAGAGTCTTTGCCGGTATTGGATAAGATAGGGGTTATGTTGGAACGATATTCAGAAAGCACGATTGAGATAGAGGGGCATACGGACAATGTGCCGATGTCCGGGACCAAATATTCAAATAATGATGAACTGAGCGGAGGAAGGTCGCTTTCGGTATTCAATTATCTAATTGCAAATACGAATCTGGACCCATCAATGGTAAAACATGCGGGAAGAGGCGAGTATATGCCGATAGCTGATAATTCTACGCCGGAAGGCCGGGCGATGAATAGAAGGGTAGAGATTCGCATTTATAACTCAATGAGTTCCTATTAAAAGAGCGGGAGGAAAATTCACATGAAGAAAAACATATTGTCTATATTGATACTTGCATTGCTGATTGTAAATATCGTATTGACATCCATTATGATGTTTAGCGTAATGGGGGCGGCAAAGAAAACAACGCAATTGGTAACCGATATTGCTTCGGTGCTGAAGCTGGAAATCCGTGGGGAAGATGGGGAAGTTGTAACGGTTCCTATGGAGCAGACGGAAGTGTATAACATTACCGACTTAACGATAGAGCTGCAGCCCAGTGAAGACGGAAGTTCCCATTGGTGTCTGGTTGGTGTAGCCCTTTCCATGAATACGAAGGATAAGGGATACAAATCTTTTGGAACAGCGGAGAGTATGGAGGCAAAGAAACCCTTGCTGACAGAAGCTATTTTTGAGGTAATCGGTAGCTATCGAATGGAAGATTTGAAGGGTGGAAATGGTGAAGAAGAAGCAAAAGAGGAAATATTAAGGCGTATTCAGGCAATGTATGATTCGCAGTTTATCTTCCGTGTTTCCTTTAGTGACATTAAATACCAATAATCTCCTATTAAACGAATAGGCAGGAGGTGACTTGAGTGGGTGAGGTACTGTCACAAAGCGAAATAGATAGCCTGTTAGCGGCATTAAGCACAGGTGAGCTGGAAGTGGATGACACGCAGAAAAAAGAAGAGAAGCAGGTTAAGAATTACGACTTTAAACGGCCTGCGAAATTCTCGAAGGAGCATCTGCGTACCCTTGAAATTATATATGAACATTATGGCAGGCTTGTTTCTACTAATTTGGCAGTTTATTTGAGAAAAAATATACAGATTAGCGTGGCGAGTTCGGAAACGGTTACTTTTTCTGAATTTTCCAATGCGTTATCTAATCCGGTTATTTTGGGGATTATTAATTTCAACCCTTTGCCCGGCAATATTCTCATTGATATGTCCTGTAATCTTGGATTTTCAATGATAGACAGGATGTTAGGGGGGCAAGGCAATCCTTTGGAGAAAAACAGGGAGTTTTCTGAAATAGAGATGGCTATTTTAGAGAAACTTATGATAATATGTATGCAGATGATGCGGGAGCCGTGGAAAAATGTGTTGGATATATCCCCCATGATGGAGAGGATTGAAACCAATTCTCAGTTTGCACAAATGATTGCTCCCAGCGATATGATAGCAATTGTCACTTTGAATGTAAAGATAGGTGATATTGAGGGTCTGATGAATATATGTCTTCCATTCTTTACTTTGGAGGATATTATTGATAAACTGAATACGAAGTTCTGGTATTCGACGATGCAGGCGAAGAGTAGTGAGACATATGGAGAATACATCGAATCACTTATTAGAAGGGTTAGCATCCCTGTTAAGGCTGTTTTGGGGAAAAGCAGTGTTTCGGTAAATGACTTCATAAATTTGCAGCCGGGTGATATCATCCGGTTGGATAAGGGCGTAGACAGTGAACTGAACATTTATGTCGGAAATCTAAAGAAATTCACCGCGTTGCCGGGGTCCAGCAAAGATAAGTATGCTGTAAGAGTGACCTCGGTAATCAGAGAGGGGGAGTAGTATGGACGGAATGTTATCGCAAGATGAAATAAATGCATTATTGAACGGGATGGATTTGTCCGACGATGGCGATGAGGATATGGAATCGGCTGCGGATGGCGAATCCGGGGAAATTGATGAGAATTTGCTTTCCGATGTGGAAAAGGATGCAATTGGCGAGGTGGCCAATATCAGTATGGGTTCTTCGGCTACCACATTGTTTTCCCTTGTTAACCGAAAGGTTAATATTACCACCCCGACTGTTGACTTGACAAATTGGGCAGGTGTGTTGGATGCTTATGAAAGGCCCTGCGTATTTATCCAAATTAAGTATACTGCAGGTTTGGAAGGTTCCAACATACTTGTGTTGAAAGAACATGATGTAAAGATTATCACTGACCTTATGATGGGCGGTGATGGTACAAATACCGACGGAGAGTTAGGGGAGTTGCATCTTAGCGCAATTTCCGAAGCTATGAACCAGATGATGGGTTCGGCGGCAACCTCCCTTTCCACGATGTTAGGGAAGATGATTGATATTAGCCCCCCGGATGCAAGCTTGATTGACTTAAATGATTTTGAATCAGGTGAGGATATCGCTTCATTTTTAAAGGGTACTTTTGTAAAGATATCTTTTCGGATGCAGATTGGGGATTTGGTAGACAGTACGATTATGCAGATTTACCCTATTGATTTTGCAAAGGGTCTGTATGATGCTTTCATGAATAACCAGTTAGGGATTGGCGATGCAGCTCAAGAGCCTGCAGCTATTCCGGAACCGGCACCAACGCCGGCACCGGCCCCAGCTCCAGCGCCTATGCCAGCAGAGCAGCCGATGATGCAGCAGGCTCCTCCTCAAATGGATATGTCGCAAATGGGAATGTCGCAGATGGGGATGCCTCAAATGGGAATGCCCCAGATGGGGATGCCGCAGATGGCGATGCCCCAGATGGGAATGCCGCAGATGAATATGCAGAGCATGAATATTCAGCCTGCACAGTTCCAGAACTTTTCAGCAGATTACAGTGGGATACTAAGTAATGAGAATATTGGGCTCATTATGGATGTACCGTTAGAGGTGACAGTTGAACTGGGGAGAACAAGCAAATCAATTTCAGAGATTTTGGAGTTTGCGCCCGGTACAATTATAGAACTTGATAAAATTGCAGGAGAGCCAATTGATGTACTGGTGAACGGCAAATTTGTAGCAAAAGGTGAAGTTGTAGTAATTGAAGAAAGTTTTGGTATTCGTGTAACTGAAATTATCAAATAAGAGAGGAAATAGGAGAAAGAGAGATGGCAAAAAATATTTTAATTTGCGATGATGCGGCATTTATGCGTATGATGATTAAAGATATCCTGACAAAAAATGGATATAATGTTGCCGGTGAGGCGGAAAATGGAGCAAAGGCAGTAGAGAAATACAACGAACTCCATCCAGATCTTGTTCTTATGGATATTACAATGCCGGAAATGGATGGTATTCAGGCGTTGAAGAAAATTAAAGAGTCCAATCCGGGAGCGCTTGTTATTATGTGTTCGGCTATGGGTCAGCAGGCTATGGTTATTGAATCCATTCAGGCAGGGGCAAAAGATTTTATTGTTAAGCCCTTTCAGGCAGACCGTGTATTGGAAGCTGTGAAAAAGGTAGTAGGGTAATATGTTGCTTGCGTTGTCCAATGGTATGAACTCCTTTTTACAATTTTGCACAGTCTTGATTATATTTCTGTTCGTATTGGTGATAACATGGATTGCTACCAAATGGATTGCGAATTTTCAGGGCAGTAGAAGCGGTGGGAAAAATATTGAAGTAATAGAAACCTACCGCCTGACTGCGAACAAATATATTCAAATAATTAGGACCGGAGAGAAGTATCTGGCGGTAGCAATATGCAAGGATACCGTATCAATGCTTGCGGAAATACCTGCCGGACAAATTCATTTGCCGGAACAACCGGCGGATTCTATGCCAGATTTTAAAGGGATTTTTGAGAAAGCTAAAATGTTGGACAAAAATAATAAGAATGAAGAATAGGCAAGATATATGAAAAGACATTTTTCCGGAAAAGAAATTATGCGGATGATATGCCTGCTGTTTTCGGTAGGCATATTGTTGTATATATGCTGTCCTATTCCCGTATATGCGGCGGAAAGGGAATCATACCTGACCGGTACGACGGATGAAAGGACAACTTTGCGTGACCCGGGGGAGTCGGAATCGCAAGATGAATTAAGAGAACTGAATATAGGCAATACTTTCGCGATAACATATAATGACGGTAACGGGCAGGTAAATGGTACACTTCGGATATTGATTACGCTGACGCTGATTGCAATAGCGCCGACATTGATTATCATGCTTACCTCGTTCACCAGAATTATTATTGTTCTGCATTTTACGAGGGCAGCTTTGAATACCCAAACAGCGCCTCCAAACCAGGTACTGATTGGGTTAGCTTTGTTTTTGACCTTTTTCATTATGCAGCCTACATTGACAGCTGTTTATGAGAATGCAGTAATTCCTTTCGAGGCAGGGGAGATTGAGCAGGAAGAAGCTTTAAAAGTAGGGATGGAACCTTTTCGTGAATTCATGTATAGCCAGACACAGAAAAAGGATGTACGTCTGTTTCTGGAAATCAGCCATACGGAATGGGGAGGGGATTTGGAAAGCATACCTAACAGTGTGCTGATTCCCAGCTTTATTATCAGTGAATTGAGGAATGCTTTTATTATAGGGTTTTATATTTATATTCCATTTATTGTTATTGATATGGTAGTGGCATCTACGTTGATGAGTATGGGTATGATGATGCTGCCGCCGACGACGATTTCTATGCCATTTAAAATCCTGCTGTTTGTGTTGGCAGATGGATGGAACTTGATAATAGGAAGTCTTGTAAAGACATTTTATTAAATGGACAGGCGCACCGGGTGATTAGGAAGTTGGTTGTCTACGCAGCCCATTCCAGTGCAGATATGTATTAGGGTATATATCTTTTATGAGACAGGAAATCGCGCCACAGTGTTATGGAAAACAGGAATTGGCCTATAGGTCGACTCTTTTTTGCCCAATAAGAAATCCTTCGTCAGGAGGGAATAAATTGTGGAAATGCCGAAGACACTTTTTACCGTATAGGAAAGTCCTTCGCCAGAAGGATGTAAATTGATGAAGTGTTGAAGACACTTTTTTACCGTATAGGAAAGTCCTTCGCCAGAAGGATGTAAATTAATGAAGTGTCGAAGACATTTTTTACCGTATAGGAAAGTCCTTCGCCAGAAGGACGTAAATTAATGAAGTGTCGAAGACACTTTTTTATAAAGGAGTAAGGTATGTCAATTGATGATGTGACTGCGGTTGCAGGAGAGGCGCTTTATCTGATAATTAAGACGGCGGCCCCGGTACTGCTTGTATCATTGGTAATTGGGCTTGTTATAAGTATTTTTCAGACTGTTACTTCCATTCAGGAGCAAACGCTTACTTTTGTACCGAAAATAATCGGAGTTTTTTTGGCAATTATTGTTTTAGGGCATTGGATGATGAATGGAATGACGGAGTTTATGATTAGGCTTTGGACTGATTTCAGCATATATATAAGATAGCAGCACGGCAAAAGAACGGGCTGCCGTAAGGCGGAACAAATCCGCGGTTAAGAAGAGGGCATAAAATTCGATGATTAACAGTGTTTTTTCATACGCGGATCTTGAATATTTTTTGCTGATATTTACAAGGGTAACTTGTTTTATTTTTATTGCCCCCTTTTTTGGGATGAATAATACGCCGAGGCGTGTAAAAGCGGGGTTTGGGATTTTCGTATCGTTGCTTATATTCAGCGGTATAACGCCCCATGCGAGGGTAGAATACGAAACTTTACTGGAATTTTCCATTATTGTAATGAAAGAGGCAGTAACTGGTTTTATTATAGGGTTTGGAGCTAATTTATGCAGCTCTATTGTGTCTTTTGCCGGGCATATTATTGATATGGAAGTCGGGTTATCTATGGTTACGCTTATGGATCCGACTACAAGGGAATCATCGAGTATTTCAGGTATTTTTTACCAATATATGGTTATGCTGATGCTGATTATCAGCGGGATGCATGAGTATTTGCTGAAAGCGCTGCTGGAAACGTTTACATTGATACCGATAAACGGGGCAGTTTTTAATACGGATTCCCTTTTGGTTTCTATGATTCGCTTTATGAGCGAATATATTATTGTAGGTTTCCGTATATGCCTTCCGGTATTTGCTGTTATTATTATGTTAAATGCCATATTAGGGATTTTGGCAAAGGTTTCCCCACAGTTGAATATGTTTGCGGTAGGTATCCAGATTAAGGTCTTGACGGGCCTTACGGTTCTTTTCCTCACGGTAGGGATGTTGCCGGGGGCATCTGATTTTATTTTTACACAGATGAAGAAAATAGTAGTATCATTTGTGGAAGGAATGATGTAATGTTATTATATGACCTTCAGTTTTTTGCGAAAGACGGACCGGGCGGAGAAAAAACTGAGCCAGCAACGGATAAAAAGCTAAGGGATGCCAGAAAAGAGGGGCAGGTAGCTAAAAGCAAGGAGATTGGGAATGCGTTCGGGCTTCTTGCATTGTTTTTAGTTTTGAAATTTTATATAGGATATATGGGAAACCGTTTTTTAGGCGGTTTTCATAGTGTATATTCCCAAATTCCCGATTACATTAAGATGTATAACGGGCTGGTGCCGAAAACGAGCATCCGTTTGGCAGTTTCCAATATGATATTTGATATGCTGCTGATTATGGGTCCTATCCTTCTAATCGGTGTGGTAGTTGCCTTTTTATGCGATGTGGCACAGGTGAAATGGAGGCCGACAAGCAAGCCATTACAACCTAAGTTTAGCAAATTAAATCCAATTAAAGGTTTTAAGAAGATTATATCGAAAGATTCAATTGTAGAATTGATAAAATCTATACTTAAAATTGGTCTTATTGTTTATGTGGTATATTCTTATTTAAAAGATAAGTATTCTATGATTTTTTTGCTTTACGATATTTCGTTGAACCAGGCGATTGGTTTGATAGGGAAGCTGGTTACCGATCTTGGAATACGTGTTTCAGCAATTTATCTGCTTATTGGTTTTGCTGATTTTGCATATCAGAAGTATAAATTTAAAGAAGATATGAAAATGACAAAACAGGAAGTAAAAGATGAATTTAAGGATCAGGAGGGTGATCCACAGATTAAAGGTAAGCAGAGACAGCGTATGAGGGAAGCATCCCAGAGGAGGATGATGCAGAAACTGCCAGAGGCGGATGTAGTAATTACAAACCCGACCCATTATGCTGTGGCAATTAAATACGACCCGGATGAATACGAAGCGCCTATGGTGTTGGCGAAAGGGGAAGATTATTTGGCGCAGAAAATTAAGGATGCAGCAAAAGAGCATCATATTGAAATTGTAGAAAATAAACCGCTGGCAAGGATGCTTTATGCCAACGTAGAAGTTGGGGAGCTGGTACCGCCTGAATTGTATCAGGCCGTAGCGGAAGTCCTTGCATTTGTATATCATTTGCAGGGAAAGGTGTAAAAGAGAGGAGAAGTAAGGCGTGAAAAAAGCGGATATAGGGGTTGCTTTGTATCTATTAGCGGCATTTATTATGTTAATTGTGCCTATTCCCAACTGGCTGTTGGATATTTTACTGGCTTGTAATATAGCGGTTGCATTTACCGTTATGTTTGGCTGTATGTTTGCAAAAGAAGTATTGGATTTATCTTTTTTCCCTACGATTTTGCTTTTTACGACAATTTTTAGGATAGCGCTGAACGTTTCATCTACGAGGTTGATTTTGATGACAGGCGACCCTGGAAATGTAGTAGCGACTTTCGGCAATTATGTAGGCGGCGGCGACATTGTTATTGGTATTATTATATTTATTATCTTGATTTTAATCCAGTTTATGGTTATCAATAAAGGTTCCGAAAGGGTAGCGGAAGTAACGGCAAGGTTTACTTTGGACGCAATGCCCGGTAAGCAGATGGCTATTGATGCGGATTTGAATACAGGGGCTATTACGGATGCGGAAGCGAAGAAACGCCGTGATAAGATACAGGAAGAATCCAGTTTTTTCGGCTCTATGGACGGTGCGGTCAAGTACGTAAAGGGGGATGCGACTGCTGGTCTTATTATCACATTTGTCAATATTGTTGGCGGGATTGCGATGGGTGTTTTGCGTCAGGGGATGGATTTTGGCGCAGCGGCAGATAAATATATGATATTGACCATCGGCGATGGCTTGGTAAGCCAGATTCCATCTTTGCTGATATCGTTATCTACCGGTATCCTGGTGACAAAAGGCTCTAAGGACGCGGACTTCGGTACGGTGTTGGTAAGCCAGTTGTTCGGTGTTCCGAAGGCATTGTATTTTGTTGGGGCAATTTTGATCGGGCTTGGTATCGTTACACCTTTGCAGACATTGGTTTTTCTTACCATCGGTCTTATCTTCATTGTATGTGGAAGAATCATTGCAGGAACGATTGAAACATCGAATATTGAGTCGGAGGTTGATATGGACGAAGCGGCAGCGGAGGAAATCAGGCAGCCCGAAAATGTTACCAGCTTATTGCAGGTAGATCCGATTGAACTGGAGTTTGGTTACGGGATTATTCCCCTTGCAGATGTAAATCAGGGCGGCGATTTGTTAGACCGTGTGGTTATGATACGTAGGCAGATTGCGCTGGAGCTTGGTACGGTAGTTCCGATTATCCGTTTAAGGGATAATATCCAGCTGAATCCAAACCAATATATTATTAAGATAAAAGGCGTACAGGTTAGTGAAGGGGAGATATTATTCGACCATTATATGGCGATGAACCCCGGCTATGTAGAAGAAGAAATTACAGGGATACCTACTTTTGAGCCGTCTTTCCATCTTCCGGCCATCTGGATTACGGAAGGGCAGAGGGAGCGTGCGGAGAGTTTGGGATATACGGTGGTCGATCCGCCATCCATTATTGCAACCCATTTGACAGAAATTATCAGGCAGCATATTTCGGAGCTTCTTACCAGGCAGGATGTACAAAGCCTTATCGACAGCCTCAAGGAGAGCAATCCTACGCTTGTGGAGGAATTGGTTCCGAAGTTGCTTGGGATTGGTGAGATACAGAAGGTATTGCAGAATCTTCTGCGGGAAGGTATTTCTATCAGGGATTTGCTTACGGTTTTTGAAACATTGGCAGATTATGCAGCCACTACAAGGGATACGGATATTCTGACAGAATATGTAAGACAAAGCCTGAAACGGGCGATTTCCGGAAAATATTTCCCGTCCAACGAGACGACGAGTGTGGTAACATTAGATCCAAAGATGGAACAGGAAATTATGAACAGTGTAAAGCAGACGGAGCAGGGGGCATATTTGACTCTGGACCCGGAGAAAACGAAAGCGGTAATCGCATCGGTGGGGGAAGAAGTACAAAAGCTGGAAAATCTTGGGAAAAATCCGATTGTTATCACATCGCCGATTGTGCGTATGTATTTTAAGCGGCTGACCGAAGATTATTATAGGGATTTGATAGTTGTTTCTTATAATGAAATAGAATCGAATGTTGAATTACAATCTGTTGGGATGGTGACAATAGCATGATAATTAAAAAGTTCCAAGGGAAAACGGAAAACGATGCAATAGAGGCAGCGAAAAAGGAAATGGGTAACAATATTGTGACCATGAATGTAAGAAGCGTAAAGAGGAAAGGGATTTTGCGCTTTTTTCTGAAGGATTTGGTGGAAGTGACTGTGGCATTGGAAGAGGAAAACGAGAAATATAAGCCAATTAAGAAAGAAGAAAAAAAGGAAACAATACCCGTAGTGCCAGTTAGAAGAGCCGTGCCGGAGGAGGTAAAAGGCGAAAGGAGAGATAACACGCTGCTGGAAGAGAAGCTGGATAACTTACATTCTTTGCTGGAGCAGCAGCTACAGAAACCGGAAGAAGAAAAGGTGGAGGAAGAGGAAGAAGAAAAACCGCCCAGCGAGTTTGAAAAGCTGATGAAGCTTCTGTACAACACAATGTTGGACAATGAAGTGGACGAAAAATATGCCAACCAGATTATTGATGAAATGGAAAAAAGCGCTAAGCCCAATATGCCGTTTGACTATGCGCTTACCAACGTATATCAGAAGATGGTCTTGAAATTCGGCAAGCCGGAAGGCATTTCCCCGGCGGAAAACGGAACGAAGGTAATATTCTTTATTGGGCCTACCGGGGTCGGAAAGACGACTACGATTGCAAAACTGGCTTCTTTCTATATTGTGGATGAGAAGAAGAAAGTAGCATTAATTACATCGGATACTTACCGGATTGCGGCGGCAGAACAGCTTAGGACATATGCAGGTATATTGGAAGTTCCTTTCAGGGTAGTTTATTCTCCGGAGGAAATCCAGCAGTCTTTAGGGGTCTTTTCGGGTTATGATTATATTTTTATAGACACTTCAGGTCATTCCTATCAAAATGAGGAGCAAAAACAAAGTATGAGCCGGATTGTCCATTCCATAGATGGCGAAGTGGAAACAGAAGTTTACCTTGTTTTAAGTGCAACGACGAAATACAAAGATTTGCTTAAGATTGTGGATGCTTATTCTGAAATTACGGAATTTAAGTTGATTTTTACGAAGCTGGATGAGACCAGCTCATTGGGAAACCTTCTGAATATTAAGCTCTATACCGGAACAGCCTTGTCCTATATTACCTGTGGACAGAATGTACCGGATGATTTTAACGTATTCAGTCCTCAAGATGCGGTAAGGCAGTTACTTGGAGGGAAAAATTAGGAGGAAAGTACAAGATATGGATCAGGCTGAACAGTTAAGAAATATTATAAAAGCCCATAACCATACGCAGAAACCAGTAGCACGGGTACTGACTGTGACAAGCGGAAAAGGCGGTGTCGGCAAATCTAATACATCCATTAATTTGGCAATCCAGTTCCGCAAAATGGGTCTGAAGGTCATCATTTTGGATGCAGATTTTGGGCTTGCCAATATAGAAATTATGTTCGGTGCGGTACCAAAGTATAATTTATCCGATTTGATTTATGAAGGGAAGAATATTAAAGAAATCATTACGAAAGGTCCTATGGGGGTAGGGTTCATTTCAGGCGGTTCAGGGGTCGCCGGATTGTCAAATTTGACACAGGATAACATACAATGCATCGTTCAAAGTCTGGCAGAGCTGGATTCTCTTGCAGATATTGTTATTGTGGATACAGGGGCGGGGATATCGGATGCAGTTATGGAGTTTTTGGTAGCCAGCGGGGAAATCCTTCTCGTAACGACACCGGAACCCACATCTATTACCGATTCCTATTCGCTCCTGAAGGCGCTTAGCAGGCACCCGAAATATGCACGGGAAGACACGAAAATAAAAATGGTGGCAAATAAGGTGCAGAAAAAGGGGGATGGGTCTGAGTTGTACAAAAAGTTAAATGTAGTAGTGGAGAAATATTTGGAGACGCCGATGGAATATTTGGGGGAGGTGCCGGAGGATACACAGTTGATGCGTGCAGTGATGCAGCAAAGGCCGGTTTCGATGGAAGACCCTTATGCAAAATCTGCGCTAGCGTACAAAGAAATTGTGTCCAAATTGGTAAACAAAGAGGCAACGGAAACAGTAAAACGAAGAGGAATGGCGGTATTTTTTTCTAATTTTTTTAACAGGAAAAGGTAGAGTAAAATTATGGCAGGGAAATTGTTATCAAAGTATGTAATGTCAGGGAATAAAGTAGAGATAAGGAAGACGGCGAGGCAGAAATTAAGTGGGGAAAAACCAAAAGTAAAAGTATATCTAAGCCAGGTATACGATATTTTGTCTGAGGACAGGATTGAGATTATCATGCCTACGGAAAAGACAAAGATTGTCTTGCTGCCTGTGGGGGCGGAGTACGACCTTCATTTTTATTCCACCAATGGGGTATACCAGTGCAGGGCAAGGGTAGTAGACCGTGGGAAAAGGAATAATGTTTTTTTGCTGGTAATGGAGCTTACCAGCAATTTGACGAAAGACCAACGACGGGAATTTTATCGTTTCAGCTGTGCGCTGGAAATGAATTCCAGAGCGCTGGATGGTGAGGAAGTAGAGAAATTGGAAAATGACGGTATGCTGGATGATATGTTATCGGAAGGGGAATCGTTAAAACAGAGCATTATTGTAGATATCAGCGGCGGCGGTTTACGCTTTGTATCGGCTCATGCATATGATAAAGAAAGCATTATTTTATGCAAATATGAGCTGGATACAGGAAAAGGCGTGAAGGAGTATGAGATACTGGGGAAAGTCTTAAACGTTCAGGAAGTGCAGACAAAAAATGGTTTATATGAGCATAGGGTACAGTATATAGATATCGAGGACGGGGTCAGGGAAGAGATTATACAATATATTTTCGAGACAGAAAGGAAAAACCGTAAAAAGAAAAAATAGGAGATTGCCATGAAAAAAATTTTAGTTGTTGATGACTCTGCACTCATGAGAAGAGTGCTGTGTGATATAATAGAACAAGATAAAAGATTTCAAGTAGTGGAAAAAGCTACGAATGGTTTAGAAGCGCTCGAATTGTTAAAAAAGAATACCTACGATGCAGTTGTACTGGATGTCAATATGCCGAAAATGAGCGGCTTAGAGCTGTTAAAAGAGTTGCAGAAAAATAAGATTGCTGCAAGAGTCGTTATGGCGAGTACGGACACGAAGGAAGGTGCGAAGACTACGCTGGATGCATTGGAATTAGGGGCTCTTGATTTTGTACATAAGCCGACCAGTGCATTGGAATGCAGGAGGGATTTGTTTAAGAACCGTTTGATACAGATACTTGCGGCAGTAACAGAGAGCAGGGCTCCTTCTTTTACTAAGTCATTCTCTATAGATGATGCTAAAAAGTCAAAAAGAATGGTAGAACTGGTAAGCCGACATGCCGGAAGGGTAAAAGGGAACAAGATAGTTGCCCTTGCAAGTTCCACAGGCGGGCCGAAGGCACTTCAATCAGTAGTTCCAAGGATACCGGCGAAGCTGAATGCACCGGTAATTATTGTACAGCATATGCCTGTAGGCTTTACGGCATCTTTAGCGGAACGGTTAAATTCTTTGAGCGAAGCTGAGGTAAAAGAGGCAGCGGAAGGCGATATCCTTCTTCCGGGCAAGGTATATATTGCCAAAGGCGGCAAACATTTGAAGGTAAAAAACAGCGGGGGGAGACATTTGATTTATTATTCGGATGAGCCGACCAGGGAAGGCGTGAAGCCCTGCGCTAACTACATGTATGAATCATTGAGCGAATGTAAGTATGATGAAGTGGTATGTGCCGTATTGACAGGAATGGGGGCGGATGGAACCAAAGGAATCTCTTATCTGAAAGGTAAAAAGAAGATACATGTAATTGCTCAGGACGAGGAAAGCAGTGCCGTTTATGGGATGCCCAAAAGTGTTGCTGTTGCCGGACTGGCAAACCAAGTGGTTCCTCTTGAGCAGATTGCGCAGGAGATAATAATGAACGTGGGGGTAGTTTAGGATGGATGTAAGCCAATATCTAGAGATTTTCCTTGATGAGACAAAAGAACATTTGCAAAGTTTGAATACTGAAATATTGAATTTGGAGCAGGATCCGGAAAATTCGGATACAATCAATGAGATTTTCAGGGCGGCACATTCCTTAAAAGGGATGGCAGGAACTATGGGATATAAGAGAATGCAGAATCTGACGCATGATATGGAAAATGTATTCTCGGAAGTCCGTAATGGGGCAATAAAAGTAAAAGGTAATATGATTGATATTCTTTTCCAATGTTTGGATGCTTTGGAGGAGTATTTGAATACCATTCAGGAAACAGGGGAAGAAGGAACGAACGATAACGAACCTTTGATTACACTGCTGAACGATGTGCTTGATTCTAAAGAGGGCGGTGTGCCGAAGGAAGAAAAAAAGGAGAAGCCCAAGACCGGGAACGGGGAAGAAGACAACAAAAAATGGCTGGATATTAAATTCGATGATACCCAGAAGAGGGTAATTTCAGAGGCAACCAGCCAAGGGAAGGGCATCTATGGAATAACAGTCAAGGTACAGGAAGCATGTATTCTGAAAGCGGCAAGGGCATTCCTTGTATTTAAGGCATTGGAGGAGATGGGGGAAGTTATCATATCAAAACCTTCGGTGCAGGATATTGAAGATGAAAGGTTTGATTTGGATTTCAGCTTAATTTATATTTCAGAAAGTCCTTTGGAAACGATATTAAAGTCTGTGCGAAGCGTTTCTGAAATCGAAGATGCGCAGGGTGCTTTGTTGGAAGATGTGCCGGTAAATGGCGCTGTTGCCGCAGTGGAAAGCCAGAGCGCGGTTCCGGAAGTCGTGGCAGAGGAAAAAGACAATGCTCCGGCAGCCGATAAGCCTGCCAGCCAGCCGGCTGCAGTGAAGCCGAATGAAAAGAAGGCGCCTGTTTCCAAGCCGGTTGTCAATCGGACGGTTCGTGTGGACATTGAAAAATTAGACGTACTCATGAACTTGGTAAGTGAGTTGATTATTGCAAAAAATTCGCTGGTTTCTGCTTCCGTAGGAGACAGGAATAACAGCGTGAATGAGCATATTGAGTATTTGGAAAGCGTAACAACTAATCTGCATGAATCTGTAATGAAAGTCAGAATGGTGCCGATTGAGAGCGTAGTCAATAAATTCCCGCGTATGATTAGGGATTTATCCAAAAAGCTGGATAAAAAGATGGAACTGTATATGTCCGGTGAGGAAACGGAATTAGACCGTACGGTGGTGGATGAAATCGGTGATCCTTTAATGCATTTATTGAGGAATGCGGCGGATCATGGGTTGGAATCCGGCGAAGTGCGCAAGGCGAAAGGGAAACCTTCCGTAGGATCTATTTTCCTTGACGCTTATCAGGACGGAAATAATGTTGTAATTGAAGTACGGGATGACGGCGCCGGGATTAATATAGAAGGCGTAAAAGGAAAGGCAATTGATAAAGGTGTGATAACGCCGGAACAAGGCGAAAATATGTCCGATCAGGAGATTATCAATCTTTTGTTCCATGCCGGATTTTCTACTTCGGAAGTAGTTTCCGATGTATCCGGAAGGGGCGTTGGGCTGGATGTGGTAAAATCTAAGATAGAATCTTTAAGCGGTGAGGTTGAGGTAAAGAGCAAGATTGACGTAGGAAGTACATGGACAATCAGGCTTCCGCTGACTCTGGCAATTATTCAGGCGCTTATGGTTGATGTAGGCGGGGAGAAATATGCCATTTCCTTGGGTTCCATCCAGACGATTGAGGATATTGTTCCTACGGATATTAAGACAGTGCAGAATAAGGAAGTGATTCATTTAAGAGGGCTGGTAATCCCGCTTATCAGGTTAAGCGAGGTTCTTGATATTGAGAGCAAGAAGAATCCGGAAGACAATATGACGGTTGTTATTGTGAAGAAGGGCGACAGGCAGTCCGGCCTTGTAGTGGATGAACTTATGGGCCAGCAGGAAATTGTCATTAAGTCATTGGGCAAATATATAACGAGATGCAAGGTAATAAGCGGCGCTACAATATTAGGCGATGGCGAAGTGGCATTGATTTTGGATACCAATGCATTGTTTTAGGTTCATATTGTTAGGAGGACAGCGGAATGGAAGAAGTAAAGGTTGCTTTAGATAGTGAAACGACGCAGTTCATTGTAGTCAAGCTTGGCGATGAACAGTATGGGATAGATATCAAATTTGTAGACAATATCGTGCGTATGCAGCATATTACAAGGGTGCCTAATGTACAGGAATACTTAAAAGGGGTTATCAATTTACGCGGGGAAGTTATCCCTGTTATGAGTGCCCGCCTGAAAATGGGGCTTCCTGCAGACGAGTATACGAAAAGCACGAGAATTATTATCCTTCGGTTGGAGCAGCACGGCACGATAGGGATTGTGGTGGATGAGGTCAAGGAAGTAGTGACATTGGATAATCGCCAGATTGAAAAAGTATCATATGACAGTAAAGAAGAAAAGGATTATTTCCTCTTCGGGATAGGAAAGTACGAAGATGGCGGTTTGATTTCGCTGCTTGATTTAAATGCAGTGGTTTTGGACAAAGAAGGTGTATAGGAGGTTGGCGGTGGCTGATTTGAATTTGGAGATGATGTCTCAGAAATATTATGATATACTGAAAGAACTGGGCAATATAGGCGCAGGGAATGCAACGACAGCGTTGGCGCAGATGCTTCAGTGTAAAGTTGATATGTCTGTGCCGCAAGTAAAATTGCTGGAATTTAAGGATGTAGCAACGCTGATGGGAGGAGAAGAACAAATAATGGCCGGTATTTACCTTGGCGTGGAAGGGGATATTACCGGAAGTATCATGTTTCTTCTGGAAAAGGGATCAGCCAGACATTTAGTCGGAAAATTGATGGGGATGCCCACAGAAGGGGAAGATTTTTCTGAAATGGAAATGTCGGCACTTCAGGAAGTGGGGAATATTATAACAGGCTCTTACCTTAACTCATTGTCGATGATGACGAATCTTAAAATTTGCCCTACAATTCCGGCATTGGCAATTGATATGGCGGGAGCGATACTCAGCGTTCCTGCCATAGAGTTTGGAATATTTGGGGATCAGATTTTGTTGATACAGACCCAGTTTTTTGATGAGGTTCAATTGGATGGTTATTTCATTTTGATACCCGATTTGGAATCTTATGGGAGAATATTATCGTCTCTTGGTATTTCAGAAATGTAGCGGTTGGTGACAAGGAAAGAAGGTAGCGCACTGATGTGCGCGCAGGTCATCAACCTACCGGTTGGTGACAAGGAAAAGAAGAAGCGCCCTGATGTGCGCGTAGGTCATCAACCTATCGGTTGGTGATAAGATATAAGGGATATTTCATAGGAAAAATGGGAGACTCGGGAAGATGAGTGAAACGATTAAAGTCGGAATGGCGGATTTAAGGGTGTGTGTAAGTCCGGATGCTGTGACTACTTTGGGGTTAGGTTCATGTGTAGGGATAGCTATTAGGGATCCGGTGACGAAAATTGGAGGTCTGGCACATATTATGCTGCCGGATAGCACACAAATAAGGAATAACAGCAATATCCCCAAGTTTGCAGATACTGGCATAACCGAACTGGTAAGACAGATGGTGGCAAAGGGTGCGAAGCAAAGCCGCATGGTGGCAAAGATTGCGGGAGGGGCCCAGATGTTTTCTTTTCAGAATAAATCGGAAATGGTACGTATTGGAGAACGGAATGTGGAGGCTACAAAGAAGAAGCTTGCGCAGCTAAAAATTCCGATTTTAGCGCAGGATACCGGGGATAGCTATGGAAGGACTGTTATTTTTTATCCGGAAACAGGTGACTTTGTTATTAAAGCTGTCGGAAAGGTGCAGAAGACTATATGAGTAAGGGAAAAAGAGGGGGAAAAGCAATGAAGAGAAAATTGATACCACCTTTTTTGATGCTGTCCGCAGGGGCGGTGTGCAGTATTATCATGTATTTAAATGATTATCAGACAAATAGGATGTTGATGATACTGTTGGGGGTAATGATTGTTTTTTACATTGCGGGGAGCCTGTTTACCATGATGCTGAATATTTTTGATAGACAGAACCAGCCGGAAGAGATTGAGGCTGAAGTTGAAGAAGAGATAACAGATGAGATATCGTCAGAAATGCAAGAAGGACAGGTGGAATCGGAAGGATAATTAAGTAAAGGTGTAAAGGTGGCTGGAGAAATATGGACGAGGCAGGCAGAAAGAGATTGTGGGAGGAATATGCAAAAGCAAAATCGCCTGAAATACGTGAGAAACTTATTTTGGAATACGCCCCGCTGGTTAAGCTGGTTGCAGGAAGGCTCAGTATGTATCTGGGGTATAATGTAGAGTATGATGACTTAGTGGGATATGGTATTTTCGGGTTGATTGATGCAATTGACAAATTCGACAATATGAAAGCGGTCAAGTTTGAGACCTATGCAAGTTTGCGCATAAGAGGGGCTATTTTAGACCAAATACGTAAAATGGACTGGATTCCAAGAACAATCAGGCAAAGGCAGAAAAAGATTGATGCGGCCATCAAAGAGATTGAGGCGACTCAGGGAAGAAACGCGACAGATACGGAAATCGCAGAAACATTAGGAATTTCAGAAGATGAATTTGGGGAATGGCAGTCCCAGATGAAAATCACCAGTGTGGTATCTTTGAACGAATTTATGGAACAAGGGAGCGAAGTACCGGCTGAAAATAATAAAAATGCACATTTTGACAGCCCTGAAGAGGTTGTAGAAAAAGAAGAACTGAAAAAAATTTTGTTGGAAGCGTTGGAGTTATTGACGGAAAAAGAGCGGAGAGTAATTGAATTATATTATTATGAGGAATTGACATTGAAGGAAATCAGCAGCATTTTGGAGGTATCCGAATCACGGATTTCTCAGCTGCATACGAGGGCTTTGCAGAAAATGAAATCGAAAATGGGAAATTATATAGGAATTTTGACATAATAAAGCAGGAGAATAGATAGTATGAATGGATATTTTCAGTTAGTTTGTGACGCAAATCAGACCTACTTGCACGTTTTCCCTCCTACATCAGGCGGCATGGCAGTGTCGACTAATGAAATTGCGGAGTATTTAGGAAGCAGGGGGATATCTTATGACAGTTCGGCTATAGCGTCCATAGCGGGCTCCGTAGGGGTTCAGGAAGTGCTTATTAACTATATGCCTTGCAACGAAGAGCGGGAGGCTTATAAGTTGATTGTTAGTCCTGATAAAATGAATGCAGTGGCTCGTTTTTACCCGCCTTCCAAGGGGGGCGGCAGGTTGACCAAACAGGAATTTATAGCCGATTTGAGCTTTAAAAAAATTGAATTTGGGATTCAGGAAGAGGAAATAGATCGTTTTTTTAACAGCCGGACATATTGCGAAGACTATATTGTTGCGGTAGGGCAGCCGCCAAGGCATGGCTCCGATGCACATATAGAGTATTATTTTAATACGGATTTAAGTGCGCGTCCTACGTTGAAGGAAGACGGAAGCGTGGATTTCTTTAACTTGAATACAATTAGTCATTGCCATGAAGGGGATGTATTGGCAAAACTTTTCCCGGAAGACCCGGGGGATGTGGGCTATAATGTTGAGGGAGAGAAAA
>Ga0137307_100871_pt1 | contig 32746 bp, 28 predicted proteins | sample NAcewD2O_March_2_FD_97180 | JGI IMG/M metagenome (GOLD analysis project Ga0137307, IMG submission 97180) | Mouse cecal microbial communities from Vienna, Austria - N-Acetylglucosamine amended D2O_March | ecosystem: Host-associated > Mammals > Digestive system > Large intestine > Cecum | place... | reverse complement strand
ACCGGGCTTGTGTACTTCTTCTATGACGACGGCTCACGCTCGGCCGAAGTCTTCGAGCAACACATCAGAGGCTTCAACGGAGCGTTCCAATGCGATTGTTACTCGGGATACCGGCATATCGGAATCGGAGAGATGAGCGGGATAACGCGGTTGCCATGCCTGCAGCACATCAAGCGGAAGTTCCTCGATCTGAAAGACAACCCACAGGCTCAGGAAATAGCAAAGCTCTTCGGACTCCTTTACCACTTCGAACATAAACACCGCATAGGCAAAGACGGATGGACGGCAGAAAAGCACCTTGAGTGGAGACAACGATACTCCAAAGTGATGCTCGAGAAAATCCGCATGAGACTGACAGCGGTCAAAAACCGCATCGGCGTGCCACCCGACGACCCGCTGCTTGCCGCCACCCAACATGCGCTTAAACAATGGGACGAGATACCACGCATCTTCGCCTCACCCACCTACAGACTTGACAATAACGAAGTCGAGCGCATTAACCGTTACATATCCCTGACCCGCCGTCGGCTGACAATCGGCTCCCACTCCGGAGCCGAAGTCGCCGCCCTGTACCACTCGCTGGCCATCACCTGCCATCGCTGCGGCGTAAACGTCTTCGACTACTTCTGCGACATAATCGACCGCTGCACCGTATGGCCTCCGAACACACCCATCGAAAAATACCGCGACCTGCTCCCTGACCGCTGGAAAACCTCACAAAAATAGCCGCCCAAAATCTGGACGGCTTTCTTTTTATGGCTTACCTGCTGTCGCGGACGGCTGTACAAAACGAGATTGATATTATTGCTGAAGATGAAATAGATAACAAGATAGAGTTTATTGAGGTCAAGCGACAAGCGAAGAACTTTGATGAAGAGGTCTTAAAAGCTAAATCTGAATCGTTTATGAAAACTGTCGGCTCTTTCAAGGATTATGAGATTATTTATAGAGGCCTCTCAATAAAGGATATGTAATTCAAGCAAATCTTTCTGATAAAGAATATCCCATCAGACATACAAGATGGGAGAAACCGCTGCCGGCTTCTGAATGTTTGGAGAAGATCTCTTTTTTACCCCCGAATATACGTTTCTGGAAGTTTCTGCGTTAATAATAAGGATATCCCGCATAAACAGGGGAAAATTCCGCATCAACAGGAGAATCATCATGAAACATTTCTGGTTACTGACAGCTATCTTACTGACCGCCTGCGTGCCTGCCTTTGCGCAAAACAGCGTAAAGATAGGAGGCACCGTCACGGACGACAACGGAAACCCTATCGAACTGGTGACAATACGCCTGGAAGGGACAGCCATCGGTACAGTCAGCAACCTGAAGGGACGCTATTCGCTGAAGTTTGAAAACCGGGACAGCGTGACCGTCATCTTCTCCATGTTAGGATACCAAACCCGGAAACGGAAACTGGTCAATCCGAAAGGGAACATCAGCCTGAACGTCGTACTCCCCCCGATGGACTTCGAACTAGGAGAAGTGAGCGTGACGGAACGGCGGAGGCAGACCGGAACCATCCAGCAGATAGAGACCGAAGGAAACCGTCTGATGCCGGACGCTTCGGGCGGAAGCATAGAGTCTGTGATTGCCACACAAGCAGGAGTGAGCAACAACAACGAACTGAGTTCGCAATACAACGTGCGCGGAGGTAGTTTTGACGAGAACATGGTGTACGTGAACGGCATCGAGATATACCGTCCGCTGCTCATACGCTCCGGCCAGCAGGAGGGACTGAGTTTCATCAACCCCGACATGGTGCAGTCCGTAGGCTTCTCCACTGGGGGATATGAGGCTAAATATGGCGACAAGATGTCGTCCGTATTGGACATCACTTATAAGAAGCCCCTACAGTTTGAAGCCAACGCCTCCGTCAGCCTGTTGGGCGCAGCAGCCTACATAGGCGCAGCTGGCAAGAAGCTGACGTGGACAAACGGCATACGCTACAAAACCAACCGCTATCTACTCGGCACACTGGACACCAAAGGGGAGTATGACCCGCGTTACATCGACTACCAGACGTTCCTGAACTGGACTCCGTCGAAACGTTGGGAGGCGGGGTTCATCGGAAACGTCTCAGAGAACCGCTACAACTTCCAGCCGGAAGACCGCTACACGCGATTCGGAACGCTGAGCAACGTACGGGAGTTCAAGGTGTTTTTCGAGGGGCAGGAGAAAGACCTGTTCCAGACCCTCTTCGGCGCCGCATACGCTACCTTCCGCCCGAACGAACGGAACAGCATCACCCTACAGGCTTCCGCTTTTCACACCCGGGAGCAGGAGACATATGACATCACGGGACAATATTGGCTGAGCGAACTGGACAGCGGGATGCAGAGGGCCGGAAGCGCAACAGCCGGAAGCGGTGCAGGCAGCACAACGGACACGAGCGACGGGACACAGGAAACCATGGGCGTGGGTACCTACATGGAGCATGCCCGCAATTACCTCACTGCCGACGTGCAAAGCTACTCGCTCACCGGATTCCACAGACTGAAAAACCACTCCCTGCAATGGAACGCCGAACTGAAGCAGGAACGCATCAAAGACCGGATGCGCGAATGGGAATTGCGCGACTCTGCCGGATATTCCATTTCGCAGGCAGCCGAAGGACCGGGACTTTTCCATGTCCTACACTCGCGCAACACGACAGACAGCCAGAGATATAACTTCTACCTACAAGATACCTACCGTTTCCACTCCACCGCCGGACTGTTCACCCTGACGGCAGGCGTCAGAGGAAGCTACTGGAACTGGAACAAGGAATTCATCGTCAGCCCTCGCGCCTCCTTGGCACTCATTCCCTCGTTCAACGAACGCTTCACGCTGAGAGTAGCGGCAGGCGTCTACTATCAGGCACCATTCTACAAAGAGTTTCGCGACACCACACAGGTGGACGGAACAACCATCGTATCACTGAACCGCAACATCCGCTCGCAGCGTTCCCTGCACTTCGTGGCAGGCGGCGACTACAACTTCCGTGTCGTGAACCGCCCCTTCCGCCTCTCTATGGAAATATATTACAAAGCATTGAGCAATCTTATTCCTTATAATATAGACAACGTGCGCATCAGTTACTACGGCAGAAACCTCTCAAAAGGCTATGCCGCAGGCATCGACATGAAGCTATTCGGTGAATTTGTGCCCGGAACGGACTCCTGGCTGACCTTCTCGCTGATGAAGACCGAAGAAAAAATAAACGGACAGTGGCTTCCTCGCCCCACCGACCAGCGATACCGCCTTTCACTCTACTTCACCGACTACTTTCCAGGTAGCCAGAAGTGGAAAATGAACCTGAAAGGTACCCTTGCCGGAGGACTCCCGTTTGGTCCCCCACACAGCGGACGTGAAGCAGCCGTGTTCCGCACTCCGCCCTACCGCCGCATAGACATCGGCATGTCGCGCTGCATCATTGACCGCAACCGACAGAAGAACCCACGCGGTATCCGCAACCTTTGGATAGGCATCGACGTTTTTAACTTGCTAAATATCAGCAACACCAACTCCTACTATTGGATCACGGACAGCCGAAACAACCAGTTTGCCGTCCCCAACTACCTGACCTCCCGTCAAATCAACCTGCGCCTGCTGCTCGACTTATGAGAATAAGCCGGAAAAAACGTCCAATGTTCGACTCGGAAACAATTAATTGACGAAATATTTCTTTATTAAGGAAGAATTTTCTTTCTTTGTACTGTTTTATGTCTTCGGTTAAGACATCATACTAACTTAAAAACATATAGTTATGAAGATTTCACACATTGAGCATCTGGGTATTGCTGTAAAGAGCATCGAAGAAGCCCTGCCGTATTACGAGAACGTATTGGGTCTGAAATGCTACAACATTGAGACAGTGGAAGACCAAAAAGTAAGGACCGCTTTCCTGAAAGTGGGCGACACTAAAATCGAACTTCTCGAACCGACTTCTCCTGAAAGCACCATTGCCAAGTTCATCGAAAACAAAGGCGTAGGTGTACATCACGTAGCATTCGCCATCGAAGACGGTGTGGCAAACGCATTGGCTGAAGTAGAAAACGCAGGTGTCCGCTTGATAGACAAAGCTCCACGCAAAGGTGCAGAAGGCCTGAACATCGCTTTTTTGCATCCGAAATCGACACTGGGGGTACTGACTGAACTTTGCGAAAAACCCTAAGTCATAAACCATCTCATTCACTCGATCATAAATCATACATTATTAATCATAAATTTAAGTAAGATGAGTAATCAACTTGAAAAGATTAAAGAGCTTATCGACCGCCGCGCGGCTGCACGCCTAGGTGGTGGCGAAAAAGCGATTGCCAAACAGCATGATAAAGGTAAATATACAGCTCGCGAACGTATAGCCATGCTTCTTGACGAAGGTAGCTTCGAAGAAATGGACATGTTCGTAGAACACAGATGCACTAACTTCGGCATGGAGAAGAAACACTATGCCGGTGATGGTGTAGTGACTGGTTGCGGTACCATCGACGGTCGTCTGGTGTACATCTTCGCACAAGACTTCACGGTTTCTGCCGGCTCGCTGTCCGAAACCATGTCCCTGAAGATCTGCAAGATCATGGATCAAGCCATGAAGATGGGTGCTCCCTGCATCGGACTTAACGACTCAGGTGGTGCGCGTATTCAAGAGGGTATCAACGCACTGGCGGGCTATGCCGAAATCTTCCAACGCAACATTCTTGCATCAGGTGTCATCCCGCAGATCTCCGGTATCTTCGGTCCTTGCGCAGGCGGTGCCGTTTATTCTCCCGCACTGACCGACTTCACGCTGATGATGGAAGGTACTTCTTATATGTTCCTGACCGGTCCGAAAGTGGTTAAAACCGTAACGGGTGAAGATGTTACTCAAGAGAATCTGGGTGGAGCAAGCGTACACTCCACTAAGTCGGGTGTCACCCACTTCACTGCCAAAACGGAAGAAGAAGGCTTGGCACTGCTTCGCAAACTGTTGGGCTACATCCCGCAGAACAATCTGGAGGAACCGCCTTACGTGGACTGCACCGACCCGATCGACCGCTTGGAAGACTCACTGAACGAAATCATCCCCGACAGTCCGAACAAACCCTACGATATGTACGAAGTTATCAGTGCCATCGTAGACAATGGTGAGTTCCTTGAGATTCAGAGAGATTACGCAAAGAATATCATCATCGGCTTTGCACGTTTCAACGGCCAGTCGGTAGGTATCGTTGCCAACCAGCCGAAATACTTGGCAGGTGTGCTCGACAGCAATGCATCCCGCAAAGGCGCACGCTTTGTCCGCTTCTGCGATGCTTTCAATATTCCTATCGTTTCGTTGGTAGACGTTCCGGGATTCCTGCCAGGCACGGGACAAGAATACAATGGCGTAATCCTGCACGGAGCCAAGTTGCTGTATGCCTACGGCGAAGCCACTGTGCCCAAAGTGACGGTTACGTTGCGTAAGTCCTATGGTGGTTCGCACATCGTGATGAGTTGTAAGCAGTTGCGCGGCGACATGAACTACGCATGGCCTACGGCTGAGATCGCTGTTATGGGTGGTGCCGGCGCCGTTGAGGTATTGTATGCCCGCGAGGCCAAAGAACACGAAAATCCTGCCCAGTTCCTCGCCGAGAAAGAAGCAGAATATACCAAGTTGTTCGCCAATCCTTACAATGCAGCCAAGTATGGCTATATCGATGATGTCATTGAACCGCGCAACACGCGTTTCCGCATCATTCGTGCCTTGCAGCAGTTGCAAACTAAGAAACTGACCAATCCGGCCAAGAAACACGGTAATATTCCTTTGTAAAACTCAGTAGGCAAGGCAGTCAGACAAAAGGCGCAGGAGAATTCCGTTCCCTGTCGGACTTGTCTCCTTGCCCACTCTAAAAACCAAGTTATATGAATAAAAGAAATATCGGAATATTCTTTACTTTGCTGCTGGTATTGGGCGTATGTTCTTCTTGTGGAGAGAAGAAAAGCAACAATAAGCTGTTGTTGAACGAAGTGCTGATGGTCAATGAAAGCAACTTCCAAGACGACTACGGCCAGCACAGCGCATGGATTGAAATATTCAACAAATCGTATGGTAGTGCCGACCTCTCCGCACACCTGCTGATGGTTGCACAGCCGGGTAGCGACACAATCAGATACTTCATCCCCAAGGGTGACGTACTGACTTTGGTGAAACCTCGCCAACACGCCCTGTTCTGGGCGGACGGAGAGCCGAAACGCGGAACTTTCCACACCAACTTCAAGCTGGATCCTGAGAAAGAGAACTGGATCGGTCTGTTCGACTCCGGCCGTAAGCTAATCGACGAAGTGACGATTCCTGCCGGTATCCTGAAGGCCAACCAGTCGTATGCACGCGTGAGCGATGCAGCCGCCGAATGGGAAGTCAAAGACGGAAGCAACGAGAAATACGTGACACCGAGCACCAACAACAAGACTATCGACAGCAATGCCAAGATGGAAAAATTTGCAGAGCACGACAGTGCCGGTATTGGTATGGCTATTTCGGCAATGAGCGTTGTGTTCTCCGGTTTGCTTTTGCTTTTCATCTCTTTCAAGATCGTCGGCAAAGTATCCGTAAACCTCAGCAAGCGTAATGCCATGAAGGCAAAAGGAATCACCGACAAGCAGGAAGCCAAAGAGAAAAAACTGGGCGAAGCACCGGGCGAAGTATTCGCCGCCATCGCTATGGCTATGCATGAGATGCAGAGCGACGTACACGATGTGGAGGATACCGTCCTGACCATCACCCGCGTAAAACGCAGTTATTCACCTTGGAGTTCAAAGATCTACACGTTGCGTGAAAATCCTCACAAAAAGTAACCACTTATAAATAGATAAAACATGAAAGAGTATAAATACAAAATCAACGGTAACGTGTACAAGGTTACCATTGGAGACATCGATGACAACATCGCTCACGTTGAAGTGAACGGTACCCCTTATAAGGTAGAAATGGAAAAAGCGCCTAAAGTGGCAGTGAAGCCTGTGGTACGCCCCGTAGCTCCCGCTCCTGCTCCGGCTCCTGTGGCAAGACCTGCGGCTGCCCCCAGTGGCAAGTCTGGTGTGAAGTCGCCGCTACCGGGTGTCATACTCGACGTGAAAGTCAACGTAGGCGACACCGTACAGAAAGGACAAACTGTCGTTATCCTCGAAGCCATGAAGATGGAGAACAACATCAATGCCGACAAGGACGGTAAAGTAACCGCAATCAACGTAAGTAAAGGAGAATCCGTTCTCGAAGGTACTGACCTCGTAATTATCGAATAATATGGGAGAATTTATCACATTTTTAGGAAACAACCTTGCCGACTTCTGGACTTATACGGGGTTTGCCAATGCTACAGGCGGACATCTCGTCATGATTCTGGTGGGCTTGGTGTTCATATACTTGGCAGTAGCCAAGGAATTTGAACCGATGCTGCTGATTCCTATCGGTTTCGGTATGCTGATCGGTAACATCCCCTTCAACATGGAAGCCGGATTGAAGGTCGGCATCTACGAAGAGGGTTCCGTGCTCAACATCTTATATCAGGGAGTAACCTCCGGCTGGTATCCGCCGCTCATCTTCTTGGGCATTGGTGCCATGACCGACTTCTCGGCACTGATTTCCAATCCTAAGCTGATGCTGATCGGTGCTGCCGCCCAGTTCGGTATCTTCGGTGCTTATATGATTGCCTTGGCGTTCGGTTTCGACCCCATGCAGGCAGGTGCAATCGGTATCATCGGTGGAGCCGACGGTCCGACGGCCATCTTCCTTTCATCCAAGTTGGCACCTAACTTGATGGGAGCTATTGCGGTATCGGCCTACTCATACATGGCACTGGTACCGGTGATCCAGCCTCCTATCATGCGTCTGCTCACCACCAAGCACGAACGGTTGATCCGCATGAAACCGCCACGCGTGGTTTCCCACACCGAGAAGGTCATCTTCCCAATCATCGGTCTGCTGCTTACTTGCTTCCTCGTTCCGTCCGGTCTGCCTCTGTTGGGTATGCTGTTCTTCGGAAACCTGCTGAAGGAAAGTGGCGTAACCCGCCGCTTGGCAGAGACAGCACGTGGTCCGCTGATTGACACCATCACGATTCTGCTTGGTCTTACGGTAGGTGCATCCACACAGGCATCCGAGTTCCTGACTTTGGATTCTATCTTGATCTTTGCGTTGGGTGCCTTGTCGTTCGTCATTGCTACGACTTCGGGTGTGCTCTTTGTCAAAATCTTCAATCTCTTCTTGAAGAAGGACAATAAGATCAATCCGCTAATCGGTAATGCCGGTGTATCTGCCGTGCCCGACTCGGCACGTATCTCTCAGGTGGTAGGTTTGGAATACGATCCGACTAACTATCTGCTGATGCATGCTATGGGTCCGAATGTAGCTGGTGTGATCGGTTCTGCAGTAGCTGCAGGTATCTTGCTGGGATTCTTGCTGTAAACAAAACAGTATATATGTACATCTGGAGCTGTAATGGCATACGGATGGCATAGATGAGACAGATTTTCACAGATTCTCATTTTCCTGACAAAAGAACCAAAGGAGAGATTTCTTCCTTTGTGTTCCTTTAACTGGAAATAAGGCTGTGGAAATCTGTCTTTTTTTGCATTAGTTGTGAGGAGTGCGTATTCGTATCCTTTTCATTATGAATTTAAAGAAGAGGCATTGGGGAACTTTTGCAACATTGAGAGAGAAAAGAAACACAAAGAGGAATTTACGTTTCATCCGTTAATCAATCTAAAATAATCTACGTATATTTCGTAATAAGATTATTTTTAGTACCTTTCGGGATAATTAATAACAACTAAAACAATATGACCATGCGAAAACTCATTATCCCGCTTTTTATCCTTCTCTTTATCAGTGTCTCTTCACTGCTGCGTGCACAAAATACGAATCCCGTTCAGGAAGCGATGGCGAACTACGACTATGAAACAGCACTTTCACTCATCAGTCAGGAAAAGCCGACCGTCCCGCTGCTTTATCTAAAAGGAAAAGCACTGAAAAGCCTAGGCAATAACAGTGAAGCGCTCAAAGTGTACGAAGAAGTCATTGGGCTGGATTCCTTGAATCCGCGTGCCTATATAGAAGCTGCCGAATGCTGCAAATCAGTACTCAAGAACAAACAGGCACTGAAGTATTATCGGCGGGCCGTAGACCTGAACCCTGCCAACAAATATGCCCGCATCCAGTACATCAGCCTGTTGCTCAACCAACGGAAATTCAACGAAGCCCTGGGCGAAAGCAGCCTGCTGACGGAAACGGACAGTTCTGCCGTAGTACTGCACCTGCAAGCACAAAGTTTCGAAGGATTGGAGAATTATCTTGCGGCATTGGGATGCTATGAAAATATACAGGAGAAATATCCGAATGATTATCTTGCGGCAGCCAAATCGGGCAAGATCTATATTGAAGGAAAAGATTACCCATATGCTATAAAGGCAACCGAGAAATACCGTGCCATAGACAGCACCAACATCTCCGTGAACCAACAAAACGCATTGGCACATTGCCTGATGAAGGATTATCAGACTGCCATAAAGCGGTACGAGCAACTGCTCAGCCTGGGAGACAGTGCCTTTACGACCTGCTATTATTTAGGAATCAGCTATTACGCCCTCGAAAAGTTTTATGAAGCGCAGGACATCCTGAAGGTAGCCCACCAATATGATCCGCGCAACGTAAACCTGCTGTACTATTTAGGTCGTGCCTGCGCCAATACTTCATGGAAAGAGAAGGGAGTCCGTTATTTGGAGGAAGCCGTCGCATACGCCACTCCGGCAGACAGTGCAATGATACGCCTGTACATAGGACTTACCAACTGCTACAAGATGGCCGGTCAGCCCAAGATGCAAGTGAAGGCAATGAAAGAGCGATATGAGAAATATGACGTAACGAATCATAAATTGCTATACGACATGGCATATATCTATCAATACTACCTGAAAGACCTTAAGAACACGGAACGATGCCTGGAAGCCTTCCTGAAAACCCGTCCCAAAAGCAGTAGTAAAGAAGATCAGCCCGAGACGGACGAACAAGGCAACGTGATCTTAGGAATACGCACCCACTACAACAGCGCGGAAAACTGGCTCAAAGACCTTCGGGAGAAAAAGAAAGTGAATGATTTCTTCCAAGGAAAAGTTACCGTAGTGCCGACAAACACCCCCAAAACAGAAAAGACTGGGGAAACAACCAAGAAATGAAAACGTTTGCATAACACAATGGCGGACATAATAGCGGAGAAGCAACAGCTTTCTCCGCTATTTGCGTATATTAGCACTGGATTTATCAAGTCAAGTGGAGTGTGGAAAAGTGACAACTCCTTCTAACTCCCGATAACTCCTTATAAAGACAATAACATTAAACAACAATATCATGAAACGATTATTTTTTATTCTGGGAACACTTTTACTTTCCCTCAGCACGTATGCAGCTATGAACGTAAACAAAATCGATCCGCCATTCTGGTACACCGGAATGCAGAATCCCGAACTCCAACTGATGGTCTACGGTGAAGGCATCGGCAACTCTTCCGTTACCGTCGACTACCCCGGTGTCTCACTGAGCAGCACGGTCAAACTGGAAAGCCCCAACTACCTGATCGTTTACCTGAGACTGGAGAAGGACGTAAAGCCCGGAAACGTAACCCTCACGTTTGCACAAGGCAAGAAGAAACTCGTCAAAGAGTATGAACTGAAAGCCCGCACCATGAAAAGCTGCGAGCACAAAGGTTTCGACGCCTCCGATGCCCTCTACCTGTTGATGCCCGACCGCTTTGCCAACGGCAACCCCGACAACGACCAGATAGCAGGCATGGCAGAATATAAAGTAGACCGCAACGACCCGAACGCCCGACATGGCGGCGACCTTGCCGGCATTGAGCAACACCTCGACTACTTCTCCGACCTCGGTGTGACAGCCCTCTGGTTTACTCCGGTGCTGGAGAACAACATGACCGGTGGCTCTTACCACGGCTACGCCACTACCGACTACTACAAGGTAGACCCGCGCTTCGGCACCAACGACGAGTACAAGCAACTGATAGAAAAGGCCCATGCCCGCGGTATCAAGATTGTGATGGACATGATCTTCAACCACTGCGGTGTGGAACATGTATGGATCAAGGACATGCCTTCCAAGGACTGGTTCAACAATCCCGACCATGAGAACAACTTCGTACAAACTTCCTTCAAACTGACCCCGCACGTCGATCCCTACACTTCGCAATACGATTTCGACCAGATGAACGACGGCTGGTTCGTGACCGCCATGCCCGACCTCAACCAAAAGAATCCCCACGTTTACCGCTATCTGGTGCAGAACAGTTTCTGGTGGATAGAGTATGCCAACATCGACGGCATCCGCATGGATACTTATCCGTATGCCGACTACGACGCCATGAGCAACTGGATGAAAGAGCTGAACGAGGAGTATCCCAACTACAACACCGTAGGCGAGACTTGGGTGACCGAACCCGCCTATACCGCTTGGTGGCAGAAAGATTCCAAACTGTCGGCTCCCAAGAACAGTAACCTGAAGACCGTGATGGACTTCAGCTTCTTCGACAAGATCAACATCGCCAAGACCGAACAGACCGAGACTTGGTTCAAAGGCCTCGACCGCGTGTACAACAACTTCGTCTACGACTTCCTCTACCCCAACCCCGCCTCCGTGCTGGCTTTCATCGAGAACCACGACACCGACCGCTTCTTGGGCGAAAGCAACAACCTGCCGATGCTGAAGCAAGCCTCTACCCTGCTGCTCACCACGCGCCGCATCCCGCAACTCTACTACGGAACGGAAATCATGATGAACGGTGTGAAGAGCAAGAGTGACGGCTATGTACGCAAGGACTTCCCCGGCGGATGGAGCGACGACAAGAAAACGGCACTGACCGCCGCAGGACGCACCAAGCTACAGAACGAATGCTACAACTTCTACAAGACCATCCTGAACTGGCGCAAAGGAAACGATGTGATTGCCAAAGGCAGCATGGTGCAGTTCATGGTACAGAACGGTGTCTATGCCTACGCACGCCAGTACGAAGGCAAGACCGTCTTCGTGATGCTGAACGGTACGGATGCCGAGACCACTGTTCCCTTGAAGTTCTACAAGGAAGTCCTGAAAGAGAGCAAGCAGGGAAAAGACATCCTCAGCGGAAAGACCGTCTCCCTTGGCGAAGAACTGAAGATGGCGGCAAGAGAATCGCTGGTGATCGAGTTATAACCACTCCCTCCTAGAGTTTTTTTTTCGCATTTTATCTGCCATCTGCAAGGATTTCGCACTTATCAGGCTATGTAACAAATAGTTACAGGCTTGCAGATACCCCTTGCAGATGGCTTGCAGATAAAGTATCTGCAAGCCATCTGCAAGGGCTTTTTATATCAGGAACCTATGATAACAACGCTTCCCTCCCATCAATAATACGGCTAATCTGTTAGTTCTTTTCAGAATCTTACTCCATAAAACACGCGATTTCGGACGTAAAAAGAGGAGATATCCACCGGTCTATGCCCCAGATTATTCATATTAATGACAGTCGTGAATCCGGCAAAGTTGCGCGACCGATCCCACAGCACTCCCAAACGGGCTATTCCGCCCACATTTACTTTGTCCACTGACAGATGTTCGGTATGTTCCGGAAACTTCAGGCGTGCACGCTTGAAAGTGGAAACCGTAGGAAGCATCGAGGCATGCAGACGAGCGACCAATTCATCGGGCAACGCATCGGTATCCAATTCGAGCTGCTCAGCATGCAGCGAAAGCCCCAGGACGACGCTACCGCAACTCCGCTTCTGGCGATAACTCTGCGTGAAGACGGCGGGATAGGAGAAACGGTGATGGTTGAGTACCCAGTATCCATTGGCCTGTAAACGTCGCGAACGGAAGCAGGAGACCCGCAAATGCCACTCTTTATCCTGTTCGGAACGGATCGTATAGCGGTTGGACGAACTGTAGAAGTAGTCTCCCCCCAGCATCGTCCCGTACAGGCTGGCGCCAAACTCCGCATTGTTGGTTTGCTTTCCCTTGAAGAGCCTCTCCACGTCACGCTGGAATCCGATGGTCAGATTCCGATAACTGAAGTTAGCCCCTAACTTGAAGACCGGAGCGGAATTGAGTATATATTCCTGCCGCTCCCCATCCTGTTTCCAGTCGAAGCCAAAGATACCGACAGAGATGCCCATCCGTGGTTTGATGCTGAACCGATAGGTGTTGCGGACGGCATAGAGCGTATCCGACTTGGACACGGACAGTTTGTCGAAAAGATGATCCAACCACATCAGAAGTTTACCTTTCGAATGGCTCTCGGCGTACTCCGAAGCTTCCTGCCTCACGACCTCCTGTTCTGAAGCCTCCTGCCCCCATGCCGCCGCATAAGGCATAACGCCTAGCAGCAGAAGGAACAACCACATACGCAGCCCTTTCGCCCCTGCATCCTCTTCGTCCTGCACACGCCTAACCTCCTGTTTCATCTTCTATCCCAATCCAAACTTTGTCTTAAGCATTTATTTTTCCGGGCAAATATAGGTATAAATCTTGAGCCATGAAACAATTTTTCTCGCCTCACGAGACGGATAAATTCGTCCCACGAAATGAAAATATTCACCTCATGGGATGATTTTTTTCGTCTCACGAGACGAAATCACTCGTCTCAGGAGACAACGGGAAGCATTACAGGTTGGTTTTCCTAAACCTCAGGTTTAAGATGCCAAAGCTAAGGTTTAGCGGTGTAAACGTGAGGTTTAAAATGAAAGTATTCATCGCACTTCACCAAAGACATTATCCTATTGAAATACAATAAAAATGCTGCTTACCAATTCGTAGTTTACGGCATTTTTGTATATTTGCAAATATGAAACGTATCTTTATCATCATACCGTTCTTGTTTGTTTTTCTGCAAACGAAGGCAACGGGACAAATGGGTGACAAGATTTCCCTAAATGGAGAGATATGGGAATTATTGGCTAAGCCGATAAACATGGATCCCATTTTGTATAAGCAATTAAGGGAATTTTTGCCTCAAAACAGGTGTACATCAACAGCAAATTGGGACGGATATACCGCCTTTTGGGAAATACTGGATAACTATCTTTGCCTGCAGCAGATAGAGATATGCGTATATGACGAGGCAAGCAATAAGGATTCTACACTGATATATGACGCAGAATCCTTACAGAGTCTCTTTGCGCCGTATTGCTCGAATGGAAGAATCCAAGCCCGTTGGATCAGCGGTGAACTTCGGGCAGGGAAAGGTAACTTGGTAAGATATGTCCACATGGGATTCGAACGCAACATGGAAACAGAGCAAGTGCTGGACATTGAAAATGGGAAACTACGGAAAGCCACTACTTACCATAACTATAAAAAATCCGGTCTGAATTTGATGAAAGCACAAGATGAAATTATCCGGAGGTTCCCATGGAAGCGTTTCCCAGAATATAAAGATCAACGAATTATATTCATGATAAACAATTTTCAGATAACCGATGACGGGCATTTTCAAGACTGCAAAGTAAGCGCCATCTTTATACGTCCTTCACGTGAAAGGACAGAGGACGGCAATCATCCGTTGGCGACAGCACTCAAAGAAACATTAAAATCCATTTACCCGTGGGAAATCTTATTCATCAACGGGCAGCACACCAGCGAACATTCCAACTTGTCGATAGTACTTTGGGAAAAAGATAGCCCATAGTCTGTATTTCTTTTGATTGTAAACGCATAAATTTCACCTTCTATGCAAAGGTACTTACTTTATATAAGGAAAAACAATAAGAAGCTTCATAAAAAGAACGGGATGCACCAACAGTTTTTTGGTACATCCCGTTTCTATTATTGCTTATATCCTCCGATTATTCAGCCAGTTTACCGTCTGAACCAAGCACGTTGACGATTTTGTGCTTGTAAAGTTTTTCCATATTGTCGCGAGCCGGACCCAGATACTTACGCGGGTCGAACTCTGCCGGTTTCTCAGCAAATACTTTACGAACGGCAGCAGTCATAGCCAAACGAGAGTCTGAGTCGATGTTGATCTTGCAAACAGCAGACTTAGCGGCTTTACGCAACTGTTCTTCAGGAATACCGATAGCAGCTTCCAGCTTACCACCATATTGGTTGATTGTCTCAACTTCTTCCTGAGGAACAGAAGAAGAACCGTGCAATACGATGGGGAATCCCGGAAGTTTCTCCATAACAGCATCCAATACGGCAAACTCCAGGGGAGGAGGAACCATACGACCGGTAGCAGGATCAATATGGCACTGTTCGGGTTTGAACTTGTATGCACCGTGAGAAGTACCGATAGAGATAGCCAAAGAGTCGCAACCCGTACGAGTAGCGAAGTCGATAACTTCTTCAGGATTAGTGTAAGTATGGTGTTCTGCAGAAACTTCATCTTCTACACCGGCCAAAACGCCAAGTTCGCCTTCTACGGTTACATCAAACTGGTGTGCATATTCAACAACTTTCTTCGTCAAAGCCACGTTTTCTTCGTAAGGCAGGTGAGAACCGTCGATCATCACTGAAGAGAAGCCTGAGTCGATACAGCTCTTGCAAGTCTCGAAAGTATCACCATGATCGAGGTGAAGAACGATTTCAGGATGTGCGCAGCCCAATTCCTTGGCATATTCCACAGCGCCCTGAGCCATGTAACGCAACAGAGTAGCGTTAGCATACTGGCGTGCGCCCTTAGAAACCTGAAGGATTACCGGAGACTTTGTCTCAACTGCAGCTTTGATGATAGCCTGCATCTGTTCCATGTTATTGAAGTTGAATGCAGGGATTGCATATCCACCTTTGATAGCCTTCGCAAACATTTCTCTTGTATTTACGAGACCCAAATCTTTGTAATTAACCATTTTGTTTAAAGTTTATTGTTAGTGAATAAAAATTCTACGCAAAAGTAGTCATTATCTTCCAAAAGAAAGAACTGCTAAGGAATAAATTATCACCCGCCACCCGTCAAAACAATTCCCTTTTAAAGCTATTGGAGAATTTTAGCAGAATATTGTAATCTCTATATTACAAACTTTTTGCATCTGTCACTTTCATCCGCTACATCCGCGTCATCCGCATGCTATGTACATCTGCAAACTTACACATTATTATATATGTGCCAACATCACTTTTTCAAATAAATGACAGTAGGCAGGTGATCGCTATAACCGTTCAACCAAGCACGTCCGCCGTGTGTCCGCAACGGAGAACCTTTGTACTTGCCATCCTGCTGAATCAGGTATTCGCGAATGAAAACCTCGTTGTGATCATATTTCAAACCTCTCCGAGCTTTCAGCAAGGGTCTGGAAACCACAATCTGATCGAACAGATTCCATTTGCCACGATAGAGCAATGTCCCTACCCCTTTATCTTCAAGGGTTTCCCACCAAGGATTATAGAAGTCTCCCTTTTTCACCTGCTTGGCATATTTACGCGCTCCCAATGTCTCCATACTTTCATCCATCGGATCGTCGTTCATGTCGCCCATGACCACCAACTTTAGTTTTTTGTCCTCACGCAACAGGGAATCCGTCAATGCCCTCACCTGTCTTGCCGCATGCACACGCACCGGAGACTGGGCACCGCGTGAAGGCCAATGATTCACTATAAAGCAAACACGTTCGCCTGCCAGTTGTCCGTCCACGATAAGGAAGCCACGGGTAGGATGCAACGTATCCCCTTCGAAGGGAGCGGAAAGCACCAACTTGGAATGGGTAACGGTGAACTGCGCCGGATCATACAGTAAAGCGCAATCAATACCCCGCTGGTCCGGTCCTTCGTAATGCACAAACTTATAATTGGAAATGGCCGGTTGGCTGACCAGATCCGTCAACACCCGATTGTTCTCAGCCTCTGCCACACCGATAACAGCAGGACCTTCGGGCACACGGTCGCGTGATACTTCACTCAGTACCCGAGCGAGGTTCTGCAACTTGGCCTTGTACTTCTCTGCTGTCCATTTATAACTCCCACTGGGCAGAAATTCCTTATCGTTCTTCCCTGCGTCATGGATCGTATCGAACAGGTTCTCAAGATTATAGAATGCTACACTATATAAGTTTCTCTCGTTCTGCTGAGCCACTGCCGCTGTCATGCAGAACCATAATAAAATTAGGGGAAATAACTTTTTCATATTGAACCAAAGATTAAAAACTGATGCAAAAATCAGAAATTAAAAGTGATAAACCTATTTTTTCCCAGAAAACTTCCTCCCCAACCTTCACTTTTCCTCCCTAAAGCTTAACATTATTCCCACTAACAAATCCAAGAACAACACCTTAAACAAAAAATAAATCTGAATTTATTTTGTAGTATCTTCGACTTGCACTATCTTTGCGCTCTGAAAAATAAGACCATTACACTATTTATTACCAAGATAGTAACCGAATAAATAATTAAAAAAACAAATATTGAAATGAAAAAAGGTATTCATCCTGAAAATTACCGTCCGGTAGTATTCAAAGATATGTCTAATGGTGACATGTTCTTGTCTCGTTCAACTGTAAATACGAAGGAAACCATCGAGTTCGAAGGTGAAACTTATCCGTTGGTAAAGGTGGAAATCTCTAACACTTCTCACCCGTTCTATACTGGTAAATCTACATTGGTAGATACAGCAGGTCGCGTTGATAAGTTCATGAGCCGTTACGGTGACCGTAAGAAGAAATAATCTTGCTAAATGAAAGCAAGAAAAAAGGGAATGCGCCAATGGCACATTCCCTTTTTTAGTATAGAGCGGTGCATCACTCCCCCATTCACTTACGGAACGGAGGGCGTACGACTACCGCTTTCAATTTACGTCCACGCATATCAATGCAAATCTCCGTCCCTACTTTGCTGTATTCCGGCTTCACATATCCCATACCAATACCGATCTTTCGGGTTGGGGACATAGTGCCTGAAGTAACGACACCGATAGTTTCACCGTCCGCACCGAACAGTTCATATCCATGACGGGGAATGCCACGGTCTATCATCTCAAAACCTACCAGTTTACGAACAGTACCTTCCGCCTTCTGTTTCTCCAACGCCGGGCGGTTGGTGAAGTTCTTACCTTCCACAAATTTGGTTATCCAACCCAATCCAGCCTCAATGGGCGAAGTTGTGTCATCCAGATCATTGCCATACAAACAGAATCCCATTTCCAGACGTAACGTGTCACGGGCACCCAGACCGATAGGCTTGATGCCAAACTCCTCACCAGCAGCAAACACTGCATCCCAAATCTTCATGGCTGCTTCAGGATAGAAATAGATTTCAAATCCGCCTGCACCCGTATAACCCGTATTGGAGATAATCACGTCTTTCTCACCGGCAAACGCACCATGCGTAAAGTTATAGTACGGAATCGCCGACAGGTCAATATCCGTCAGTTTCTGCAAGGCAAGAATGGCTTTCGGCCCCTGAACGGCAAGTTGCGCCATGCGGTCGGAAGCATTTTCCAGTTCAGCCCCTTCGGTATTGTGCGCCACACACCAGTTCCAGTCCTTCTCTATGTTGGAGGCATTCACAACCAACAGATATTTTTCCGGTTCGTAATGGTACACCAGCAAATCATCCACAATACCGCCGTCCTCATTGGGGAAACAGGTGTATTGCACTTTTCCAGGCGTAAGAGCAACCACATTATTGGAAGTCACCTTCTGCAGAAAAGCCAATGCATTCGGACCTTTCACCCAAAATTCTCCCATGTGGGAAACGTCAAACACGCCGACAGCATTGCAAACGGTCAGATGTTCATCGATAATGCCGGAATATTCTATCGGCATATTGTATCCCGCAAACTCATGCATCTTGGCACCCAGCGAGATATGTTTTTCAGTAAACGGAGTGGTTTTCATGAATATTAAAATTTTTGAGATTTTAAGTTTTTAAGTTCTGTTTTTTTTAAACTCTGCTTTTTAAGTTCAGCTTTTTGAGTTCTTATTTGGAAGCGACAAGTTCTGCAATCTTCACAATGACGTTCATCGCTTTTTCCATGTTCTGTATAGGAACAAATTCGTATCTTCCGTGGAAGTTCAGTCCTCCGGCGAAAATATTGGGGCAAGGCAATCCCTTGAAAGAGAGTTGTGCACCGTCCGTACCGCCACGGATAGGTTTCACATTCGGCTTCACACCTGCGGCTTCCATAGCGGCAAATGCCGTATCGATGATGTGCATCACCGGTTCAACTTTCTCGCGCATATTATAGTACTGGTCGCGGAGTTCAAGCACAGCCGTTCCTTCACCATACTCGGTATTGATTTTCTGAACCAGTTGTTCCATCTCTCTCTTGCGCTGCTCAAAACGGGCGCGGTCATGATCACGGATAATATAAGCAACCGTTGTCTGCTCCACGCTACCATTAAATCCGATCAGATGGTAGAAACCTTCGTAACCTTCGGTATGCTCCGGAGTCTCGTCCGCCGGCAACATGGCACAGAAACGGTTAGCCACCCGGATTGAATTGATCATTTTGTTCTTGGCATATCCCGGATGCACATTACGACCCTTGAACGTAATCTTGGCACCTGCCGCATTGAAATTCTCAAATTCCAGTTCACCGGCTTCTCCGCCATCCATCGTGTAAGCCCAGTCGCAACCGAATTTCTCTACATCAAATTTATGTGCACCCAATCCGATTTCCTCGTCCGGATTAAAACCGATGCGTATCTTGCCATGTTTGATTTCCGGATGCGCTTTCAGATATTCTATGGCAGAAACAATCTCCGCAATACCCGCCTTGTCATCCGCTCCCAGCAATGTCTTACCGTTGGTCACAATGAGGTCTTCCCCTTTGTGGTCCAACAATTCGGGGAACTGTCCGGGAGAAAGCACGATATTCTCTTCTGCGCAAAGCACAATGTCAGAACCGTCATACTCCTTGACGATGCGAGGCGACACATCCTTGCCGCTCATATCGGGGCTGGTATCCATGTGTGCAATAAATCCCACGGTAGGCAACTGCTTATCCACATTGGCAGGAAGCGTGGCAAACAGATAACCATGTTCGTCCAGTGTAATATCTTCCAATCCCAAAGCCTCCAATTCCTCTTTCAGGTATCTGGCAAATACCATCTGTCCCGGGGTACTTGGAGTCACCTCAGTCTCCTCACTGGACTGAGTGTCGAAGCTTACATACTTCAAAAAACGTTCTACTAAAGTCATATTAATAATGTATTTAAATCATTTGTCCACATCAACACGCTGTGTTTTGCCGTAAAGGTAAAAAAAGGGGCGTGAATAGCCAAGCAATCCACGCCCCTTTTTACAAAATGTTAGTATTTTGAAGTTGCTCAGAAGCAACTGCTACCGTCAAAACAATGTGTGCAGACCTTGCATTTCGGCAATCCGATAGCCTCGATCAAGGTTTCCAGCGTATTAAACTTCAAACTGGTAAGCCCAAAACGCTCTGCAATGATGCTGACCAGTTTCTCATACTCCGGAGAACCGGTAGTGGCATATTTCTCCAGATTCTTATCCGGATCACCCTCCAATTCCGCAATGATACGCCGCGTGATCAGCTCCAGCGGACTCTTGGAAGCCGTGAAACCTACAAACGGACAAGCATAAATCAACGGCGGACAAGCAATACGGATATGTACCTCCTTGGCACCATACTCATACAACACCTTTACATTATCGCGAAGTTGCGTACCACGCACGATCGAATCGTCACAGAACAGCACCCGTTTGCCTTCCAACATGGCGCGGTTCGGTATCAACTTCATCTTCGCCACCAACGAACGCATCTCTTGCTTGCTGGGAGTAAAACTACGCGGCCATGTCGGCGTATATTTGGAAACGGCACGATGATAAGGAACTCCCTTACCCTCGGCATATCCCAATGCCATACCCACACCGGAATCAGGAATACCACATGCGCAATCCACCTGCGAGTCATCCTTCTGTCCCATCTTCAAGCCGCTCATGAAACGTACTTCTTCCACATTGCGCCCTTCATAACAAGAAGTGGGGAATCCATAGTACACCCACAAGAACGAACAGATTTGCATCTTCTCTTCCGGCTTCCGCAGTTGCTCTATGCCGTCGGCTGTTATACGCACAATCTCACCCGGACCCAGATAACGGTCTATTTCATAATCTAGGTTCGGGAAGCTGCTCGATTCGCTGGTTGCAGCATACGCACCTTCTTTCTTGCCGATAACAATCGGCGTACGTCCCCATTTGTCACGTGCGGCAATGATGCTTCCGTCTTCCAGCAGCAACAACATGGAGCATGACCCCTTCACACGATGGAAAACATTTTCGATGCCTTCTACGAAGTCTTTACCTTGTATGATAAGTAATGAGATAAGTTCGGTTTGATTGGTACAGCCGGAACTGAGTTCGGCAAAATGCATATTTTGAGAAAGTAATTCCGCTTCTATTTCTGCCATGTTGGCAATTTTAGCTACCGTAACGGTAGCGAAGCGTCCGAGGTGAGAGTTGGTGATGATAGGTTGCGCATCCGTATCGCTAATGATTCCGATACCGGCATTTCCCTTGAACTTGTCCAACTCATCTTCAAACTTAGTTCGGAAATACGTGCTTTCCAGATTGTGTATGGACCGGGCAAACATGCCTTCCTCAGCATCATACGTGGCAAGTCCGCCCCGCTTTGTTCCCAAATGTGAATTATAATCTGTACCGTAAAATAAGTCTGTCACACAGCTCGCTTTAGAGACTGTCCCGAAAAATCCTCCCATAAATTCCTAATATTTATTATTGATTTTAGTTTTGACGGGTGCAAAGTTACAAAGAAGTTTTTTCTCCGCGTTACTTTCCCACGAGACAATTTCTAAAAAAACTCATTTTATGCATTCCGGAAAATTGCGAAGTTGGCATCTTATTTCGCTCAGTGCATTCATTTCAATACTTCCTTCATTCCAACCAATACTTCCTTCTTAAACCCAAAAAACGAAATGCCTTGTGATGAAGCATTCCGTTTCTTATAAATCGCCAAACATATTGCAAGCACATAGAAAAATCAAAGTTTTTCAATAATTTCCTTTAAATCACTACATTTTCTTCTTCAGTTCTTCAACAACTCTTTGGGCGTATTTTTCCTTTGCCTTCTCTATTAATTGCACATCATATCTATCACCATTTTGCACTGATTGCAATACGATATCAGTAAATTCTTTTTCACAATCTCTTAAATTTCCGGATAAACAACAGCTAACATTACGAAACAAATTATCTGATTTCTTTTTTAAAGATTTTTTCAACAACCAAATTTTCCAAAAACGTCGATAAAACGCCCAAGTACCAATACATATTAATGGAAACGAAATACCTCCAATCACGGTAAGCCAAACATTCCCCAACCAACTATTTTTAAACAGCACGGAATCATTGTGTGGGAAAGAAGGCTCTATTCCAGCCAATAACAATAAGAACAAACAGCATAAAAAAGCACAGAAAGACAATCTTCTTATCCAATAATAGCTACCGGTTATTCTATCATTCAGCAACTGATTCAATTCAACAATCTTGATATCTGTTATATTAAGCTGCTTTTGGATATCAGCCAACAGACTCTCCACATTTCTACGATAGGAATCACTAAAAAAAATCTTATCAACCAATTTTTCAAACCCCAATGATATGTAGAAAGCTGCTAAGAATTGAATATATGCGACAAAATCATTCAGGGTCATTTCCAAACACTTTCAAAGGCATTTTTTAAAACTGCACCAACATTCCTGTCATTGAATGAAGCCAAAGCCTTAAAATGCTCTATATCATATTCCATCCGATACACACAATCATCTGCCAAAGTAAAATGAACATTCTGCTTATTCAGTTTCTTTTCAATTTGTTCTCTTTGCTCTTTAGTCAATATCTTGTAATTATCACTTCCTATCAACTGAAAAATGGAGCGCCTTTCATCTATTTCGGATTTGGTTCCATTCAGCAAGACCCTGATCGTCTTTCCCTTTTGTATATAACTTTTCAACGCTTCATAATAATCCCCGATGCCTGTCAATTCGTCCCGCAAACAACAACAATAAATATAAACATACTCATTAGCATGTTCAAAAATAGTTTTCAGCAAAATAGCTGCATGTTCTCTTCCCTCATTAAAAACCGGAGTATTCAGTTTTTTCACAGCCAACTTTTGCAGCCAGTTCTCATACTCTTGAAGTTCTGGAGTCTTTTCTATACTTACCATATCAGTGCATTTATTCATAGTACTTCAATAAAGAAAGCCTTGTTTCTTCATTGACAATAAATAGTTTTTCTTCTCTAATATTTTCAGTCCCTTGTGCAGTCACCACAGCTCTATATTCAGGAAAATCATCTTTCTTGCTTACACCATTTTCCCATTGCATAGGACGCAAATTTAGCAAGATATCAGCATTCTTCTCCGGTTTCATCTTTGCTTTTGGATAGACGTGATCTATTTCCCACCCCTTATCATCTGCACGGACACCATATTTAGAAAAGCACATCCACGCACCACATACATCTTTACGAAATTCTTTGGGATCAAAGCCAGATACAACTGTCCCTTTTTCCCAAACCTGCAAAATCAAATCATTCGTATAATAAGTAGTATTCATAAATCCAATCTTTCCTAAACAACCATCTTGCCTATAAAAAAGTTCCGCAAATATCTGTTAGAGGGACAAAGAAAATACTTTTTTATCAAAAATACAACTAAATGAAAAACTTTATCATACTTATACCACAGCTCTTTCACTTAAAAAGGTGTCAAGCCTGAGTGCCGATGCGCCGTATCCGGGTAATGTACTCCGCAAGCATTGGTCTATAGAGAGCATACATTGGTCGCTTGACTGCAACTTCCTGCAAAACAGGATAAAGCGGAAGACACTCAAAGCCGCACGTAATCTTGATGCATTACAAAGAATTGCGCATGAATTGTTTTCACTGTGGAGAGGACGGCAAATCAATTCATAACCGCCATCTGATTCTGTATAAATCGGGTAAGGGGGAATTATGCACATATTTTTATCTTAAAGAACCATACCGTACACCTAAAAAAAGGAGGTGTGTAATTCAATTATCACACACCTCCTTTTTCATTACATATCCGAATTATTTCTTCCAAACATAATATGGGACAAACACCCATTTCATTATCCTGGTAGCATATCTAATCAACGGACAATACTCCATATCGTCAGAAATATAATCTTGAAATATTCCGTTACAGAACGATGTTCGATGTACTTCATGTTATAGCGTATTTTGTCCGGCATTATCTGTTCCACATACGCTTTATCCGCATCTTCCGCCTGTCCCAATATCGTATTTTCATCCACATATTCTATAGATGCATAATCGGTAATGCCCGGACGCACGGACAAGACTTTCCTCTGTTCATCCGTATAAAGGTCAACATACTTCCTGACCTCCGGCCGAGGCCCAACCAAACTCATGTCCCCTTTCAGGACATTGAACAACTGGGGCAATTCATCCAACTTATATTTGCGGATAAAATAGCCGATACGGGTAGTCCGCGGATCACGGCCACCTACCGTTATCAATCCCTGTTTATCTGAGCCCACACGCATCGAACGGAACTTATAGACATAAAAATCCTTGCCGTTACGCCCTACGCGCAACTGTTTATAAAAGCCACCACCCTTACTCTCAAGACAGATGGCAATATACAGAAATAGAAAAACCGGAGACAGAAACAGAATCCCTAAGAAAGAAAAAAGGATATCAAAGAAGCGGATCATCATTTAACACAGTTTGCATCGTCACAACTATTGCCACTCCCCTTTCCGCAATCTTCATCAACCACTTTATGGTATGCCTCCTTCACAGTCTTTATGATGAAAGCAAGTTGCTCTGCATTCAATTGCGGATAAATGGGTAAGGAAATCTCTCCTTTAAAATTCTCGTATGCCTGCGGATAATTCTTGATATCATATCCTAATGAATGGAAGAAAGAGAGCATCGGCATCGGAATAAAATGGACATTCACGGCAACCTCGCTTTTGGCTATCTCATCAATCATACGGTCACGCTGCGCTTCTGTAAACCCTTTGATACGCAACGCATAAATATGATAAGAGCTCTCTTTTTCCCCCTCTACAGAAGGTGGAAGAAGTGCCCAGTCGCAATCGGCAAAACCTTCCGAATAGGTATTGAACACTCTTTTACGTTCTTTCAGCAATTGCGGATATTCGCGAATTTGTGCCAAACCGATAGCTGCGTTTACATCTGCCATATTGATTTTCATCCCCAAGCCAACGATGTCATAACGCCAACCTCCAGCCTTCGATTTGGAAAAGGCGTCTTTAGTCTGGCAATTCAGGCTCATCATGCGGAGTTCCTTATAAAGTTCCGCATTGTCAAACGGTTCAGGCAAGTTCAGACAGATAGCCCCGCCTTCCGCCGTTGTCACGTTCTTAACGGCATGAAGAGAGAAAATGGCAATATCTGTTTCACATCCCGTACGCTGATTTTTTGCATAATAAGCACCCAAAGAGTGTGCCGCATCATTCATGACAAGGATACGCCCTAACTTCTCCTGAACGGGAGAAGTGGCATGAAACAAGCCATGTATTTCCGGTTCATTGACAAGCTGCATAATACGGTCATAATCGCAAGGGAATCCTGCAATATCCACCGGAAGAATCGCTTTTGTTTTCGGTGTAATTGCTTTGCGGATAGCTTCTACGGAGATATTAAAATCCGTCCCGGAATCTACCATGACTGGTTTTGCTCCGGCATGAAGTACTGCCAACGCCGTAGCACTGTAAGTATATGCCGGTACTATTACTTCATCTTCTGCCGTCACTCCCAACCAACGGAGCATCATAATGGCACCCGAAGTCCAAGAATTTACACAAAGCACTTCTTTTGCACCGGAAAACACTTTGATTTCTTCTTCCAATGCTTTCACTTTAGGACCGGAAGTAATCCAGCCTGAACGTAACGAATCAACAACTTCGTTGATAACCGCCTCGTCAATATAAGGGGGCGAAAATGGAATTTTCATGATTGATAATATTGAATTTGAATATTTAGTACAAGAAAAGAAATATAACACAAGACATAAGCTAATGTAAAGTTTCCAATTTTACATTATATATCGATCAACTTATTTCCGCATAAACAATCGGAAGAAACAGCCTCGCAACTTGTTAGGCATCATAACATAAACCATAAAACGTACTACATAATTATAATAATATTGCAGTAACGACATCAAACCATTCTTATATTTCCATTGTAATATCCCCATATCACTTTTGAAATAATTATAACCTCCACGACGAGCATACATTTGCGCACCGACCCTCACATTAACAAGAATATCTGGCAAATTTCCTACTTCATACCCCTTCAGAAGCAATCTTCCCCAAAGAAAAGTATCTTCATCAAGATGCCAAGGTTGGTAACTACCAACATCCAATACAGCAGAACGACGCAAACATACACTCATATGATTCAGGGGATCCCTATTAGCATAATAACGACGACACTCTGTCGAATTGCAAGGAACACGACGATAACTAACAATATTTGTTGGGGTATCAATAAATTCAGAGATTTGCCCTCCTACAACGGCTAATTCCGGATGTGAAAACATATACTCTATCTGTTTTTCAAACCTATCTGGTAATGAAATATCATCAGCATCCATACGCGCAACTAATTCATTTGTACAATACTCCATACCAATACGCAATATGTTGCCTAAACCAACATTCTCTTTTAACCAAACAGGTTTAAGGTAACATATTTGCTTTTCCAACTCATTTATAGTTTGTTTCAAGTCAACACTTACAGGCCCGTCAACCATAAGAATCACTTCTGCAGGTTGTAATGTTTGCCGTATTGTTACACTTTCCACCGCTGTCCGTACACAGTCAGCTTTATCATTTCGATAAACAGACATAAGAACTGAAAAAGATATCATTGCTATCTATTTTATTGTTAATACCAGATTAAAAAAAATTTTCAGGAAAGATTCCTTCTAATAGATGGTCAAGCAAGTAGAAAGGGGAATATTTAATATATTTATTTTAAAATACCTACTTATATAAATTTTCTCTAATTTCACAAAATCTTAAATTGCAAATAGAATATACAATTATCATAAACGATGGAACAATACCAATAATACTGGATAATATAATATTAAGTACATCTCCCATTCTTAATGAGGACCAAACTTTTTTCCTTCGAGCAAAAGATACCGCTTTAGAATACTTCCTCTCCTTCAAATAGCTATATATAATTTCTTTCCATTGTGCTTGATATATCTCAACCTGTTTTCCAACCTCTAATTGTTTTATGTCTGCAATAAAGGTTTGTAACAATTTATTTTTTATTGTCAAGAGTTTATCTGTATGAGGAGTATTTCTTATCCCATCGGCACAAATTACAACTCCTATATTAGAAACAATTCCTATATAATAGTGCCTAAATAAACGTATTAGAAATTCCCAATCTTGATGCCGTTGAAAAGAAGTATCAAACATCCCTACTTTCCCTAAAATCTCTCTTTTAATTATTAATGTAGAACCCGCAGCATAATCAACCTGTGCTGCCAACAACTCATAACATGAATCAAAACGACCTTTATTTCGGCTTACTTTATATATTTTATTCTTATATTTCTTCACATAATTACAACAGATGCCACCACAATCCATATCAGAATGTTGCAATACACACATAGCATCCTTTATTCGATTTTTCAAGAAATAATCATCATCATCAAGAAAAGCAATATATTCTCCTACTGAATTTTGAATACCTGTATTACGAGCAGCAGATCCATTTTGATTTCTTTCATGTTTTATATACTTAACTCTATAATCATTAATATATTTCTCCATATATTGAATTGTTTCCATTCGAAACATATCACCATTAGAATTATCGTCTACAACCACAACCTCTGTATTTGTATAACTTTGATTAAGTACACTATCTATAGCTCGTCCTAACATTGTAGGACGTTTATAAGTTGGGATAATGACACTAACCAATCCAGAAACCATATCAATTTTACAGTCGTCCATCAACAATCGATCTATCAAGGAAACATTTTACATCAAAAACAACAGATATATCATTAACATGCGCTTTTATATCAATTGTCTTAAATTCATTATGTCCAACAGCTAATATTATAACATCATATTTTTTTCCATCAATATTTTCAATTAGATTAATGCCATATTCGTCACATACTTTTTCTGCATTTGCCCAAGGATCATAAACAGAAATATTTTTAGTATACTCTAACAATGTTGAATATATATCAACGATTTTTGTATTACGTATATCTGGACAATTCTCTTTAAAAGTAATACCAAGTAATAATATATTAGCATCTTTTACCATTATCCCCTTTTTATTCATCAACTTAATAACTTGATTTGCAACATAATCCCCCATACCATCATTCAACCGACGAGCTGAAGACATTATCCTTGGTAAAACTCCATATACTTGTGCTTTTTGTATTAAATAATATGGGTCAACACTAATACAATGTCCCCCAACAAGTCCTGGTCTTAATTTTATAAAGTTCCACTTTGATGCTGCCGCTTCAAGCACATCATTAGTATCAATATTCATTGCATTAAATATTTTCGCCAATTCATTCATAAATGCAATATTAACATCTCGTTGAGAGTTTTCTATAATCTTAGATGCTTCAGCAACTCTGATAGACGGAGCTTTATGAGTCCCATTTATTAAAACCGAATTATATATTTTATCTACTATATCTGCTATTTCAGGAGTAGATCCCGATGTTACCTTCTTTATTTTTTCAACTGTGTGTTCTTTATCACCTGGATTTATTCTCTCCGGTGAATAACCAGCAAAAAAATCAATATTAAATTTTAGTCCAGACACACGTTCTACAACAGGCAAACATTCCTCCTCTGTAACACCTGGGTATACCGTTGATTCATAAACAACTATATCACCCTTTGAAATTACTTTTCCTACAGTTTCACTGGCTGATATTAACGGCGTTAAATCTGGACGATTATTTTTATCAACAGGCGTTGGCACAGCCACTACATAAAAATTACAACCACGTATATCATCCAAATTAGAAGTACACTTAAAACCACTATCCAAAGCAGACTGCAACAAAACATCCGCAACTTCTAAGGTTACATCATGTCCCGCCATTAAAGTTTCTACTCGCTTTTTATTCATATCAAAACCTACCGTTTGGTATTTTGTTGAAAATAAACGAGCCAAAGGTAAACCTACATATCCAAGGCCAATAACAGCAATTTTCATAATACAATATTTATTTAAATAAACTAAAATTCATCGAATAAGGAACCAAGTTGTATAAAGCTCCATTAAAACAAATAGTACGAATAAGATATAATAATAGTACTATATGAAGACAGAAATACATTCCGATACGTATATGGACATTTTTTACAGATGATATAACAGCTGGAACTAATATGATATATACAAAGAAAAAATAACTATTCATTCGTAAAGTCATTTGGATAAGCACACCATTAGATTGTAGTAAAACTACCATTAAAGACAAAAAACACAAAAGATTCATATTCTCCATTATAAGCTTACTTTTAAAAGAATTAAGCCTATTCCAAAACACAATAAACAAAATAGATACACCTGCAAAAATATAAGTGAAAGAACTCACATGTGTTTCTCTATCTCTTAATAAATATACAATATACGGAGTATAAGAAATAAGCTTATCAATAGCAAAGCTTCCAACAATAGTTATCAAAAACATGAACAATCTTCCTTTTATAGATATTGTTTTATTCAAAATGTAATATAAAGGAAGAAAAAACAAGACCGATTCATGAAAGAAAAATCCTCCAAGCAAAAGAGAAATTATATACTTAAATCTTTTTTTCTGCTCAACATATTTTAATGCTACAATAAAAATTGCAATTGCCAAATATTGCCGCATTCCGTTAAAAGTTGCAATATAAAATGGAGAGATGCAATAATAAATAAAGACTGAAATCCAAACATTATAATTATATCGTTTAATAATATTATATACTAATATTTGCATAATAATAGCCATTAAAAGAAACATAAATTGATAATCAGCTCCGATATATCGCAAAAAATTTAGAAGTAAACTAAATCCTAATTCTCGACTTTCATAACCATCTTCAAGATTATAGATTTTCACATAGTTAACATAATCCACCCCTACATTATATCTGAAACCAGAAAAAACGGAAAAAAGAATAAATACACAAATCAAGAAAAAGCGTTTCTTAGTAATACTCCCTAAGAAACAGGAAATAAGTAAGAAAAAATACATCAAGAAATAAGGAATCATCAGCCTCTATTTCAAACTTTTTATATAATAATAGAATAAGTACAAAGACACAAAACCAGATAAAATAAATGTAGCACATAAGCAATAAACAATTGCTAAAACTCCCCAATACTGATAAAATATGAATGAAAAGATAATGTATAACAAACAAAAAATGTAAGTATTATAACCATTCCACTTTGCTTTTCCAACAGCAAGCAATATATTCCCTAATGGATTTCGAAAAATATATGTAACAAATGTTGCAACCATAAACATCTTATACATATATATACAATCATTATATTGTGCCCCAAAAAGGTTCTCAACTACAAAATCCCCATATATAATTAATAATAAAAAAAGAATAAACGAAACAGGTACTACAACTTTCAAATAATTGCAATAATAACTTTTCAAACATTTTTTATCCTTATAATTTCTAGATAAATAACTAAAATCAGAAATCATCAAAATTCCGGGTAAAGTTAAAAGATTAAAAGGTATTATAGTAGCAACCCTAAAATTAGCAATGTTAGACTCTGGTTCATTTAATATACCCAAAAGTAAAGGAGCAATAGAAAATATTATTTGGTTGGCAATTGCACTAATACTTGTATGTATACCATATCCCCAATATTCTTTCTCTGACAACTCAATTCGATTATTAAACTGTACATAAGGGATTTTCTTTTTGAAGCAAAAATAAGTCAATAACGGAGCTAACACAAGAGCTGTAATATAACCATAACTCTTAAAAAAGGAAGTTAGACTCACTGTTAAAAATAGTAATATAACAGAATTATATACATTGATTTGAGAATAAACTCTATTCAAATTTACAATTCTAAAATAACTACGCATTGTTTCTAAAATATAAAAACTATATAGTCCTAGACACATATAAATAATTATAGGACGAGCAACTTTCATCCCCTCTGGTAAAAAGAAAGAATATACAATAATAATAGCAACAACTATTGATGTATATTTTATACCAACCTTTTGAGTATAATAATAATACTGCTTTTTCTTCAAAAAAGAACCTACAATTGAACCAAATCTTAATAGAGAATAATTACCTCCCAACCCAGCCACAACAATTGCTATAGCATATATAGATAACACATAAGATAACACCCCATAATCATCCTTAGGAAGCAATTGTACAACTATAATTGAAAGTAATGCAGCACATATCTTAACTAAGGCAGTAGAAAAAAAAACAGAAAAACCACCTCTTTTAACAAAACCCGAAATAAAATCTGAATTAATTTTTTTCATGTATAAAATCCATTTTATAAAAGGGGCTCTCAGAACAATATAAATGTTCCGAATAAAGTTTCTTAGCTATTCTGACATATTTAGAATCTATATTAGCCATTGCATAATACATCTCTGCATACCATGCTCTTTGCAAATCATTAGACTGGATATATTTCAATAAAAACTTATTATTATTAACAAAAGCGATGGCACGTTCTAATTTATCCATAATATCATTATAGCGTAAAATATTCGTTATCGCCCTTGCCTTTTCTACATTTTTACAGAGATTTAGTAATCGTGCAAAATCTGTAATATTAACCAATTGATAATCTATATGTCTATTCAAAACAGATAAATCCCGAGCAATAAAACCTGTATTAAAGAAAATGGTAGGAAACACAAATTTAAAAACTATAGGATGAACAATTCTTTCATATATATAATTAATACCAAAAGAATCATGTTGTTTCTTTAAAAATAAATTCAAACAATAATTATCTATTTTCTGTAATCTATTCGCTATTTTCCCTTCATTAGTTAACGCCAAAAGCTGATTGATAGAAATAAGTCCCTTCTTTATCCAACAATCTAAATCAAAGTTTAAAAAATTTTCCTTTTGGTAGTATTTTAACAGTAAGAGTGTATTTAAAGAATCAATATGAGTATTCAAAGTTAAAGTATTCCTCCAAACTTTACCTGCAACTTTTGATCTGACATGTGAAAAAGGAGTCTTTCCACCGTACTCACTTGAATCATGGCAAAACCAAAGCCCCTCTTTCCATTCAAAAAAGTATTTAAACTGCTCATTTGCTATAATCCCAATATTCTTATCTGTATCAAATCCATTTTCACTTGCATATAAAAGTGTTCTCAATGCAGAATTTGTAGAACGGAATTGCATATCGTAATTTTCCGTAAAACTACGATGTAATAATTTGCCATCTCCCCATATTATACGTCTATCAATAGCCTCTATTATCCTTAATTTATAATCATAAAAACATTTCTCTTGAAATTTTTCCATCTCACATAATGCATAAAACATACTTTCCCCACTCATTTCAAAACACCAATCAGATCCTAGGCTTCTTGTTATTAGGAATTTTCCATCTAAAGTAAAAATCTGTTCAAATTCTTCAGGAAAATAAATATCGCCTATAAGTAATAAACACATCTTTTTCATTCCATTTGAATATAAATAGTGTCTCTTAATTCTTTTTTCAGTTCTTCTGTTAAGGTTT
>Ga0137307_100870_pt1 | contig 32748 bp, 28 predicted proteins | sample NAcewD2O_March_2_FD_97180 | JGI IMG/M metagenome (GOLD analysis project Ga0137307, IMG submission 97180) | Mouse cecal microbial communities from Vienna, Austria - N-Acetylglucosamine amended D2O_March | ecosystem: Host-associated > Mammals > Digestive system > Large intestine > Cecum | place... | reverse complement strand
AGCTGAATTGACGGCGGAAAAACACCATCGTAATGGAAAAATATTCGTGAATCAGCAAAATCAATGCGATGCATATATATAATAAAATCCAAAAGTAAGAAAACTCCGCCAAAAATTCCTGAAGCTTCGGCCGATCCAGCGTAACCGCTTTATAAATGCCAGGATAATAAATAATCAAAGAAACCATCGGTAAAAGAACCGAAAGCTTTTTTATCAAAGGGTCTTTCCGTATCACGGAAATCATGGAATACCGCATGGCTATCTGCAGCAAAAAAAGCGGAAACAGATACCTTCCTAAGGCTATCATATAGCCGATAACATTAAGAGGAATGACCAGATATTGGATAGTCGTCTTTAATTTCATAGAGACAAAAAGGAATTCCAGCATTTCTCTGGAATAGCCGCCTTTTTTGGCTGCAAAAATTAAAATACCACAAAACTCCAACATCAGGCTGATACACATCCCAGAAAGGAAAAAGGACTCCATGCTTCTTTTCCTATATAAGACAAAACCGGAAGCAATCATAAAAACCCCAAGCAGCAAAACCAGCATATGGCATTTCCTCCTTTTCCCGTCGTCAATCCTCCGGCAATAAGCCAAATATGTATTTGAGAGTAGTATACCACAAAGGCAGACTACTCTCAATCCATGTCATATTATTTCAAATTATTTTTCCGGTTTTAGCCGCTTTCCTTACTGCCCTGCTTCTATCATAACATCCAACATTACATAATCGGAAACTGCAGGAGCCGGGTCTGCTTCTACTGCGCCGGCTGCTACAAAGCCCTGTTTCTGGATTTCATAATAGTTTTCAACTTCGCCGTTTGCTGCGCCTTCGGAAACCTCTTTACCTGTCAGCCAGTCTGCATCGCCCCTCTGCTCATATACGCTGTCGTAATCCTGAGCAACCTGAGTTGCCACATACTGTGCCACTTCGTCATAATGCTCGTCTGCTGCATAATCCATCGCTTTGAAAAGCGCTTTGGTAAACCTTACAAGGATGTCCCTGTTTGCTTCTGCATAAGAAGGCATTACAATCCAGCTTGCAAGGGATACTGTCGTATCGGAGAATGTCATGTTATCTGTCAGCTTTGTTGCATCGCTCATTTCTTCCAGGATTTTTAAGCTGTTAGGTGACCATGTTGCACAAGCATCCACGCCGCCGGAAAGCATTGCCGTAACGATTGCGGAAGCATCCATATCAACTGCTTCAATGTCATCCATTGTCATGCCTACGGAATTTAAAGAGTTTACAAGAATATCTTCGCTGGAACTTCCGGAAGAATATGCTACTTTCTTTCCTGCCAAATCTTCTACTTTTGCAATACCAGGGCCGCCGATTAACGCATCACCATTGGAAATATGGGAAAGTGCGAAAATAGATGCCTGGCCGTTGATGCAGAGCTTATGTGCGCCCTGTCCGATATAACCGATATCAATGCTTCCGGATTCCATAGCTGCAATGATAGTAGGGCCGTCTGCAAACTCAACCATATTCACTGTAATGCCAACTTCATCGAAAAAGCCTTTTTCCTTCGCTGTAAGTACTGACCAAAGGCTGCCGTAGTTAGGCATATAAGCAATATTCAAAGTTACAGGTTCATAGCTTTCTTCTGCAGGTGCTGCTTCTTCCGCAGGCGCTGCTTCTTCTGCCGGAGCCGCCTCCTCTGCCGGAGCTGCTTCTTCTGCGGGCGCTGCTTCCTCTGTAGGCGCTGCCGATGCCGGTTCCTGTGCATTACCACATCCAACGAAGGTTGCTACCATTGCCAGAGTTAACAGCAAACTTAATACTTTTTTCATTTTTTATCCTCCTTATGATAAACTGATTTATAGATAAACGTCCGGCAAAAGCCAAACGGTTAACTATCTTCTTTATTTCCTAACTTCCAGATATTCCTGATATACCTGACCCCAAATATGGTTTTTCAGTTCCAGGAATTTCGGATCCATCTTTGTCTCCTGTGTACGGGGATAAGGAATGTCAATATCCACAATTTCTTTAATCCTGCCCGGTCTTGCGCTCATGATAATAACCTTCTGCGCCAGGATAATCGCTTCGTCCACATCATGGGTAATGAAGAAACAAGTCTTCTGCTCCTTTTCCCAGGTTTCCAACAATTCCGTCTGAAGCTGTGTCCTTGTCTGGGCATCCAATGCGCCGAAAGGCTCATCCATCAAAAGAACGGAAGGGTTAACCGCATATGCCCTTGCAATCGCAACCCTCTGCTTCATACCGCCGGACAGCTCCTTCGGATAATGATCCACAAAATCCTCAAGCTGCACCATTTTTATGTATTTCATTGCCCTTTTTTCCGCTTCTTCGCCTTTGATGCCCTGAAGATTTAAACCAAACAGAACATTTTTCTTTACCGTCATCCAGGGAAACAGTGCATACTGCTGGAATACAACGCCTCTTTCCGTTCCTGTTCCTTTTACTTCTTTCCCATCGCAATATACCGAACCGGAGGAAGGCTCCAGCAAACCGGCAATTATATTCAAAAGCGTGGATTTCCCGCAGCCGGAAGGACCAACCACACAGATAAATTCATTTTCATGAATGTCAAGGTTCACACCGTTTAAAGCAATCATTTCCCCGTTCCGGGAATTATAAATTTTTTTCACATTGTCAATTCTTAACTTTATATTTCTCTTTTCTCCTGCCATCCCGTCAGTTTCCTTTCTAAAAATTTAATTACTTTTTCTACCGTAATACCAATGATACCGATAATGATTATGTACAGCAGCATCGGTTCCGATTCAAAGCTGTTGTTCAGGGAACGGATACGCATCCCAAGACCCGCGCTTGCACCTGTGGATTCCGCAGCTATCAGCGTCGTCAATGCAACCGAAGCGCCAAGCCGCACGGCTGTCATAATAAACGGAAGCGTTGCCGGGGCAATAACTTTTAAGAAAATATCCTTATCCGTAGCGCCAAGCACCCGTGCCGCCTTAATTAATGTCTCGTCGATATTAATAACACCCTGATAAATTGTGATAGTCATAATCAGGAAAGTAGCAATCGTAATAACTATAATCTGAGGTTTCCGCCCTACGCCTGCGGAAATAACAATCAAAGGAACATATGCCAACGGGGGGATATTCCTGACGAACTGTATCCAGGGCTCAATGATATTCCGGACCGGCCGGTACCATGCCATCAAAATAGCCGTCGGCAAAGACAGGATAAAGCCCAAAACAAAACCCGCGCTTACGGATATCAGGCTGCTCTGGATATCTTTCCAGAAAACACCTCTTTCAATCATCGTTTTGGCAGATTGAAGCGTAACCACTATATTCGGGAAGCTTCTCGCCGTTTTTGGATTTAAGGACAATAGATACCATAAAACCATAGCTACCGCAAATGAAATGAGCAGCCATACTTTATTCGGAATTTTTCCACCTTTGTTTTTTTCTTTCATCGCCGTCTTCCTTTCTTTTTTGCTTTTTGTACATATTTTATGTTTATTATATAACATAATTTTCAAAAAAGACAGTATGAATTTTTTTCATACTATGCAAAATGCCTGAAATGGCTCTATTTACCATAAAAAATATGGCAAATAGGACATTTCAGGCATAGCATAGTCCTTCTCACGTCGTTCTTCCAATATCCGTACAGGCGCGGCCATCCAAACCACCGCCCGTGAGAATCAAACTTGCAGCGCTGCAGAGCAGCGGGGTATTTGACCCTCGCGGCAGTCTTGCTCGCGGGAATCAAACAATATTAAATTCCGGCTTTTTTGTACCTCTCCGCCATTTCATCCAAAGTCGCACATTCTACTAACGGCGCTTTTCCTACGGAGCCAAACTGGACAATCAGCGTTCCTACCACTTCCTTTACGCCCGCTTCGATACAGCCTGTAATGGCCGCCACATCTTCGTCTGGAACAACACCCTTCATTAAAGTCTCCATAATCGGGGTTAAGAATGCACGCGGATCTACCTGCGTCTTATTCTTTTCCAGAAGTTCATAAATCTTCCCGATAGACGGGCTGTTTTGTTTTTCCGGATATTTTGCAAAAAATTCCTTCATATTCCTGGTTACGGCAAGGCGGATATCGGTATCCACATTGATTTTCCCTATTCCGCACGGAATTGCCTGTTTCAATTCCTCTACGGAAATACCATAGGCATTCTGTACATCCCCTCCCAGGGCATTGATTTCGTCTACGATATACTTCGGAACGGTAGATGAACCATGAGATACCAGCACACCGAATATATTTTCATGATTCATGCATTCTTTGATTGCAATCGCTATTTCTTTGCGCAATTTTACATTTTTCCCTTTGGAAGGGCCATGCATGGTGCCATAAGAAATGGCCAGACAGTCCACCTTCGTCTTGCGGAAAAATTCTACCGCATTCATCGGGTTTGTATAAGTAGAAGATGCGGAAAATACATGGTCCTCCACCCCTGCCAATACGCCCAGCTCGCCTTCCACGGTAATCCCTCTTTCATGGGCATATTTTACCACTTCCCTTGTCAATTCAATATTCTCTTCAAAAGGAAGGGAAGAGCCGTCAATCATGACGGAAGTATAGCCTCCCTCAATCGCCGCTTTCACCGAATCGAAATCCTTGCCGTGATCCAAATGCAGGACTACCGGCACCGGGGAATTTTCCCCATATTTTTTCACTGCAGCGGCAATGTTCTTCGCCCCAATCTTCTTATCTTCCAGCGTAGCATTTAAAAAATCGGTTCTTCCTCCCATAAAGCCGTTGGCCAAATCCGCCCCCTGCAAAATAGCAGCCGAACGGAACATTTCATGCACCTCAATTACTGCTTTCGCCTGCGCTACCGCGTTCACATTGAAAGCGCCCTGCGCAAAATGATATTTATCCGTTGCTTCCAGCAACGGTCTTAATGGTATTAACGCCATCGTTTTCCTCCTTGTCTGCGATGCCTGTTTTTTGCGGAAACCGGATTTTTTCCATTTGCCTCCGCAAAAACCGGCCTGTCTTCCTGCCTTACGCATTCTCATAAGCCAGACATCCGTTTTCTTTTATCCTGTTTTATTTGCTAACCTGTTTTCCGCCTACAAAGGTATCGTAAACATTGTTCTCTTCATCCAACACAACAAGGTCCGCATCCTTCCCGTCCGCGATGGAGCCTTTTTTATCAAAAACACCGATGAGCTTTGCCGGATTCTCCGTTAAAAGCATAAGGACTTCTTCGATTGGTCTTCCGGTAAACTTCAGGATATTCTTTAACGCCTGCCCTGTGGTCAATGTGCTTCCTGCGCGCACGCCGTTGGAAGCCAGTTTGGCATCTCCGTCCACTACTACCACATCGTTTACGCCCAGCTTATAATTCCCGTCCGGAAGCCCTGCTGCCATAATGGAATCGGTTATCGCCACTACTCTGTCGATACCCTTTGTCTTAAGCAGAAGACGCACTACGCCAGGATGCAAATGCCTGCCGTCACAGATAGCTTCGCAATAGATGTCGGATTCCATAGCCGCACCCATAATCGCCGGGAAATGCTGATGCAAAAGTTTCATGGCATTGAAAATATGAGTGCAGGACGCTGCGCCGTTTTCAATGGCTTTCATGGAAGTATCGTAATCCGCACCGGAATGCCCGATTGCCACTACAATCCCTAAGTCTTTCATCGCCGGAATTGCATCTACAATACCGTCTATTTCCGGGGATACGGTCAAATATCTGATATTCCCTTCCGCCGCTTCCTGATATTCCTTTAACAGTTCCACATCCGCATCCCGCAGAAGATGCTCCGGCATGGCGCCTTTAAATTCCTTTGCCAAAAAAGGCCCTTCCAAATGAATGCCAAGCAAATCTGCCCCTGCATTTTCCATTGCTTTATGTTTCTTAAATTCATCAATACACCATAACGTCTGTTCTTTCGTATCCGTCAAAACGGAACAAAGCCATGAAGTGGTACCCTGAGTTGCCATGAAATGGCCGATTTTCCCCAATTCTTCTGCCGTTGCCGCATTTACGTCCACCCCTACCGCACCGTGGGTATGTATATCAAGGAATCCGGGCACTACCCTTTTCCCTTCCGCATCATATACTTTTGCCCCTTCTTTCGGCATTTCCTCTTTCGGTAAGATGTGTATGCGCCCGTCTTCTATACCCACTGTTTTTTCCTGAAAGCTTCCGTCCAAAAAAACTTTACCATTTACAATATATTGTTCCATGCTGCTACCTCCCTTTTCTCCATGCTTCTTTTATTCCGGCAGATTTGCCACAAATTCCGTAAACTTAATATTAATATCCGGGTGGCTCTGCAGGAGGCTTACCGGGAAATGCGCACTGGGCTCGCCGTATGCCGCATGGCGCACAACGCTTCTATGCCAGTCGCGGAAGCAGCCCAGACGGATTTTCCTTGCGTTTGAAATCTCGTTGATGCCGATGGTAATGCAGTAATGGGGCATATCGTCCAATGCGCCGTTCAAATCCCCGATGGAATTTACCGCCCTTGTCTCTTTGGAAATATCCAATACTCTTGTCTTTAAAGCAAGAAATTCATCCCCTGTCAGTTCATCCTGCGGTTCGTTGAATGCCACATGCCCGTTGATGCCTATTCCCCCGAAAGCGATATCTACCCCGCCCAATTTTTCAATCAGTTCCGGGATATATTCTACATGATTGGGATCCGGAAATACCCTCTGGCTTTCCGGCATAACCAGTTCCGGTTTTATTTTTGTATATACAGTCCTATCCATAAAGCCGCGGAAGCTCAATTTATGGCTTTTTTCAATCCACTGTTTTTCGTCCGTCAAATATTCGTCCATATTGATGAACCATACATTTTTCAAATCAATGTTCCTACTGTTTACAATATCCACAAAATAAGGATATTGCCCTATCGGCCCTACCGGGCAGATAAATACGGTTTTCTCCCCAAGCCCGTTCTTCCTTTCGATTTCCGCTGCCATCTCTTCCGCTATGGACTGGAATACCGTCGCATTGTCTTCCATCACAATCAACGGGATTTTGGGGTCTTTTAACAGCTCTTCCTTTGTGTAATAGTAATAATCATGCATAACCTATCTATCCTTCCTTTCTTTCTTATTTTTTTACAGGCTACTACGCTTCTACAGGTTTCCGCGCTCCTGCTTTAACCGTTGTAAACTTCATCTTTCATCATCAAATGCACTGCGCTTTTCTTAAAGGTCAAAGGAAGCGCAAGGATATTCGGGTTTTCCCCTACATATTTTTTCTTCGCATCTTCCAGGGCTTCCTCTATCGTTGCCCTCGTCTTTAATCCCATCCCTCTTGCATATCCCGGTTCCTGAGCGCCGCAGATATAGATAGCAGAAGTATTCATTTCCGCAATATGCCCGCAGGCTATCATGGAAAAGCCGTGGAACGGATGGAATGCATTGGTAAAACGGTATTTACGGATATATTCTTCATTGGTAGCAAAATATTCGCCCAGCCTGTTCATATCCGGCAGCGTATTCATCTGGTCCTTCTGGAACATGTCATACATTTCCCTCAAATAAGGCCAAAGCTCGTCGTGGAAATATCCGTTGCAGATAGATGCGCAGATAATCACGCACTTGTCGCTCATTACCCTTTTATGCCGGATTACTTGTGCCGAAAGCGCCTGCATCATCATAATCGGGTTCGTTCCCATCCCTTCCCCATAATGGAAGAACTGGGGCATACCAAATATCATCACATCATATTTCTTTTCCGCAAAAGGCACATAAGTCCTCTTATCCGCTACTTTCCAGGAAGCAGGCTGCATTTCTTTTGCATAGCCGGAGAAAATCGCAATCTGTCTGGAAGAAGTATCCAAAACCGCATCGCAGCAGAAAAACTTTTTGCCCATGCATTTTTCCATATGCTGCCCGATTTCATCGAATTTGGTCCGCATCAGGGAATGCCCGCTCACCGGCACAAAATCCTTCTGGTGCATTACCTTGGGCACATGATGGGAAGCAATTGAACGCCAATGGGTAATACCCGTCGCACAGTGTTTATAACCGCCGGAATATCCCCCATAAGGGTTGCCCTGGGTATGCCCGATTAAAATAGCCACATCGCTGTCATACACATATTTATTCATCAATACCGGGTCGCCCCTGTCCGTCGTCCCCAAATCTACCAGATGCTCATAATCCTCGCTGTCATGGTTGATAATCTGCCCGCAGTTCCAGAACTCTTCAAAAAGCTCTTTCCCAAGCACGCCCCTGATTTCCGGTTCCGTATTCTTCCGGTGCAGGCCATTGGAGCAAATCAGAAGGATATCTTTTTTCTCCACCCCTGCTGCATACAGTTCTTTCAAAATCAGCTTAATCGAAACTTTCCTGTGGGAGGTAGGCTGTTCGCCCCCTTTCACCCTGTCCGGGAATACAATGGTAACTTTGGAGCCTTTTTTCGCCAGTTTAGAAAGCGGTTCCATCCCCATAGGATTCCGCAAAGACTCTAACGTCTTAGCCTCCAGCTCTTCCTCCGGAATATACGGCGGATCCTCCACCGTCACACCAGGAATAAACACATCCGTATTTTCCGGCAGCTCCGCCGCCATCGTGCCCTGCCCGTACTCAAATTCCAATCTCATAAACAATCCCTTCCTTTCCTGCAATTACTTTATATTTGTTGTAAGCTTACGCCTTCCTACTGCCCCATATACATCCGTATAATTTCCAGATATTCTTCCGGATAAAAGCCGATATCCCCCTGGAATCTGGTCAATGCAATCAGTCCCCCGTCTATCTCCGGTATGGAAGCTAACATTGCTGCATTATCCGTTTTCAAACCGCCGCCGTAAGCGACTGCCATCCCTCCGGTACGCTCTTTTACAAACCGGGCAATCATCTGGATATAGTCTTTTCCCGCCGGTGTCTTCCCAGGCCCGATAGACCAGATTGGTTCATAAGCAATGGCAACCTTTGAAGTATCCACGTCTTTTAGCCCGATTTCCAACTGTTTTCCAAGGACTTCCTGCCATCTGTCCTGTTCCTCCGCACTTTCCCCAATGCAATATAAAACGGTCAGCCCGGCTTCCACGGCAGCCTTAATCTCCTGGTTCAATATCCGGTTCACCGCATCCGTATCGTTTACACCTGCCTCTGCCATAATGCCAAGCTTGTCCCGGCGCTCTTCGCAGTGCCCGATTAAAACGCTGGAACAGCCCAAAGCTTTCATTGCCTTTCCTGTCCTGTTGGCGGTAAAAGCGCCGAAGTTGCCGCCTTCCTTTACATCTTCCCTGTGAATCCCCTGTGCGCCAATGGCAAGGTTCCCATTTTCGTCCAATGCCCCTATGGCAGGAAGAAGATGGGCTTCCGGCAGATACATTACAAATTCCACTTCATCCTTCCCATACTGCGCCAATGCCTTTTTGGTATTTTCTACAATGTAGGTTCCCCATTCCTGCACAGGTGCAATGCGGTTCACTCCCCCCATTTCCTTCGGAATATCAAACCTCTTCAAGTTCAGGTAAATATGTTTCATTTATTATCCGTCTCCTTTCCGTTTCAAATATGTTGACAATTTGCAAACCCAATCCATCCGCCCCATATTTTTCCTATATTTTGCCTGTATTTTGCCAGAATATACAATATACTCTTGGCATAAATTCTTCAGCCGGGCAACCTTTGCAATTAAATCCTGCTTTTCAGCACTTGTTTTGCTTCGTCTTTAAAACTTACCATTTCCGGCAAATCCCCGTCAATCAGCGGCCTGCACCAATCCACAAATGAGCCGGTAATGTCATTGCCTCTTTCATTGATATATTCTTCCGGCATCACCCGTTCGTTCAGCATTACTTCTTCAATCGGTATCAGCGGAGTCTCCACCTCATAGGTTTCCCCTGCTTTCCTTTTTATGCCTACCATTACGCCTGCCTGACCGGCCAGCGCTGCCTTTACAGCCTCCCTGCCTACTAAAATAGCTTCCTGTCTGTCCACTTCCGACTGAAGCAGCATGGAAGTCCGTCCGCAAAGCCCCGGTTTTTCACTTCTTGCCTTAATCCCCAGCTTCTTGATTACCAATTCTGCCAGGTAAGCGCTTACGTCCCCATAATAAACAGCCCTGTCCGTTTTAAAAATAGGCGGTACGATGGACTCCCCTTTTTCATTCCTTAGCCCCTCGCTGACCACTACTACCACACCACCCAATTCTTCATACAGTTTTTTCACATCTTCCAGAAATTCCTCTTCGTTAAAATTCCTTTCCGGAAGGTAAATCAGGTGAGGTGCATCGCCCGGGTTCTTCCTCGCCAATGCGGAAGCTGCCGTAATCCATCCGGCATTGCGCCCCATAGCCTCTATGACGCAAACATGGATTGGCAGGGATTTCACGTCCGCCCCTACTTCCTTTGTCACTGTGGCAATATACTTTGCCGCGCTTGGGAACCCCGGCGCATGGTCTATAATCGAAATATCATTGTCCATTGTTTTCGGGATGCCGACCACATAAATCCCTTCCCCTTCGCATACCTTGCTCACTTTGCCGCAAGTATCCATAGAGCCGTTTCCGCCGTTGAACAATACATACTTGATGTTATTCTTTTTCAAAATATCCACCATCGCTTCATATTGTTCCTGCTCTAACGGAAACCGCGAGGAACCGATTGCCGTTCCCGGTGTCTGCAGCAGCAGTTCGATTTTCTCGTCTTCCAATTCCCCCATATCCAAAAAATTTTCTGTCAATATTGCCTCTGAACCGCCAATTGCCCCATAAATTTTTTGAATATCAGGACTGGCCTGCGCCTCCCTTATTACACCATACAATGAGGCATTCAGCACTGCCGTGGGCCCGCCTCCATGTACTACAAGCAAATTTCCTTCCATATATCAGCCATACTCCTTTCCTGTTTTAAACCCTGTGAGGATTCGGGTGTTAAAAGCCCTATCTAAAAATGTTGCCTGTTCCATGTTTCTATAGTAGCACATTCCCTTCCTTTTCCGTTACAATTTTTACCCAAACGTTTGCGTAATCTTTTTCCCCATGCTACAATAAATTGTATAAAATAATGGAAGGAGGAACAGCAGTAATATGACGCTGAAAGAAATTGCTGCCTTGGCCGGCGTATCCCCTTCTACTGTCTCCCGGGTCATCAACCATCCCGGCTCCAAAGCGGCAAGCAAGGAAGTGGAAAATAGAATATGGAAAATCATCCGGGAAACCGGTTATACCCCGGATACCTCTGCCAGAAACTTAAAGCTTCGCTCGGCGCCGGTTCCAAACACCGCCGGTTCCAAGGCTATCGGCTGCATCCTCGCCCGTACCCATACCACCGACCCGTTTTTTTCCAAGATTACCCGCGGGTTGGAAAGGGAAGCTTTGCGCAGCGGTTATACCGTAAAATATATTTTCTCTTATCAGGATATTGAAAACCCGGATATCCAGGAGGCTATCCAGCAGACAAAGGTGGAAGGCGTGGCTCTTTTAGGTCGTCCTGATTCCAGAATGCGCTCCTTTTTAAAAACGAATTATAAGAAGATTATTTATGCCGGCTTAAATAACATCGATTCGGAGTTCGACCAGATTACATGCAATGCCTACCTCGCTTCCAAAACGGCGGTAAGCTATTTGGCGGAATTGGGGCATACGCATATCGCTTATCTTGGCGAGCGGAAAAACGAAATCCGTTACCGCGGCTACTGGGATGCGGTCTCCCAGCTTGCCTTGCCGCTTCACAGGGAATATATTATCGACACCCATCTTTCCAGCGAGGACGGATACCGGGCGGCGGCCAAATTATTCGCTTCCGCGGATAATATTACCGCTCTGTTCTGTGCCAACGATTTAACCGCCATCGGCGCCATGAAAGCGGCAAAAGAATGGGGCTATCGTATCCCTGAAGATATGTCCATAATAGGCATTGACGATATCGAAACTTGCCAGTATACTACCCCTATGCTCACCACTATCCATATACCTATGGAAGATTTAGGGATTATGACGGCAAAAATATTAATCGACCGGATAGAAACGGGAAAACGGATTCCCATGAAAGTGGAACTACCGTTCCGTCTTATCAAAAGAGGAAGCTGTGCGGCCCCGCCTTTTAAGCAGGCTCCCCGGAAAAAGCAGTTAAATGCCAAAAATCCTACAGGCATTCAACCATAAATAAGGAACTTCAAAAGTCAAATCCCCCACAGGCTGGGAGACATCAAAGAAAGGATGATGTAATTATGCTGCTCACTGTAAAAAACCAAGGGTATACGGCCACTATCGAAACATTAGGCGCGGAATTAAAGTCTTATAAAAACGAAACCGGCAAAGAATTTGTCTGGGATTCCAACCCCGACTTCTGGCCCCGCTCTTCCCCGCTTTTATTCCCTTCCATCGGCAATCTGCGCAATGGGAAAACCATCATTAACGGCAAAGAATACGAAATGCCCAAGCACGGTTTTGTCCGGGATATAGATATGGAATATGAAACGATGGCAGAAAACAAAATCACATTTTCCTGCCGTTACAACGATGAAACGTTAAAATGTTACCCCTTCCGTTTCCGTTTCCAGCAGACCTATGAGCTGGATGGGCCCACACTCCACATCTCCTATGCCATTTCTAATGACGATGATAAGGACATGTATTATCACCTTGGCGCACACCCCGGCTTTATGTGCCCGCTGGAAGAAGGGGAAAACTTCTCCGATTACGTCCTTGAGTTCCCCTTTGAGGAGACCTGTGACAGCCCGGTCTATGATTTGGAGCATATGCAGTTTAACCCCAACAATACAAGACGGTATTTAGACCACAGCAATACTGTCAAGCTGGATTATTCCCTTTTTGATATCGATGCTATCGTATTTCCCCATTTACAATCAAAAAGCGTAAAATTAGTGAACCCTGCCACCGGCAAAGGCATACAGATGGATTACCCGGATTTTGCTACCATTGCATTCTGGACCCCTTCCGACGTACAAGCCCCTTTCCTGTGCATGGAGCCTTGGAACGGCGCTGCAATCTTTGCGGACGAAGATAATGAATTTATCCACAAACGGGATATCCAGACGTTAAAGGCCGGGGAAAGCAAAACCTATCAATTGGCAATCCGTTTACTTGTATAGACGTTTTTCCATGACATTCTTCATTGATTACATCAATTAATTACATAAAACATAAAAGGAAAACCAAACATGACAGATACTATCCTTATTTCTATTGTTGACGGCCAAGGCGGAGGAATCGGAAAGCAGCTTATCGAAAAACTGGTTCCCCGCCTGTCCGGAAACAAGAATGTCGTTATCCGCGCCCTTGGCACCAACGCATTGGCCACCAACGCCATGCTCAAAGCCGGCGCGGACGACGGCGCTACCGGCGAAAACGCCATCGTCCTTAATGCTGGGAAATCCCATATGATTGCCGGAGTGATGCCGATTGTAATGCCCCACTCCATTTTAGGGGAGGTAACCCCCCGCATGGCGGAAGCCATCGGCGCCAGCGATGCGCTGAAGGTACTTATCCCGCTGCCCAGATGCAATACGAGGATTGCTGTTCCGGGAACGGCGACTTTAAGCCAATGCATTGATAACGCGGTAGAGATTATCGAAGAACATCTGCAAAATCTTCCTTGACAATCTCCCGCCACCATCTTATAATGTTTTTACTAAGCAATCAGAAGATTGCTTCATCAAAAGATTACCATTTATTATTTACAGACCGTTTACTGATACCATGAAGGTATGCACCTTTTTTCAAAGGATTCCTTTAGAAAAAGGACGATTTCTTTATGGTATTTTTTTATGCAAAAATCAGCAACCCTGACATAAGCACGGCCATCCGGTCCGAAACCCGGCAGAATGCTGAAGCCAATGCTCCTGGTGTAACAATGCTTCTGGTGTGACAATGCTCCTGGCATAAACAACAAGGATGCGGCTCATATGCAAACAGCACTTGGTCCGTTGCCTGCGGGAATCAAATACCAAAAAGAACCGAAATGTTCCAGTCACATGCCCACCGCCCGGATATCTATCCGTTTTTGGGCTACGGGTACCAAATGAAAAGTAAGAAAGGATTGCCGATTATGAAAAACGAAAATGTCAAAAATGTAGTAAATGCTGCCCTCTGCCTTGCCTTATGCATGGCACTCCCCTTCCTGACGGGACAGATACCCCAGATTGGAAGCGCTTTGTCACCGATGCATATCCCCGTACTGCTCTGCGGCTTCATCTGCGGCTGGCCTTACGGGCTTATCGTAGGATTGATTGCCCCTATACTCCGGTTCCTGCTCTTTGGTATGCCTCCGATTTTCCCTACCGGCATAGCAATGTCTTTTGAACTGGCCGCTTATGGCATGGTATGCGGGATATTATACAAAAAACTCCCCAAAACCATCCCCAATATTTATTTTTCCCTCATCGGTTCCATGTTGGCCGGACGGATTGTCTGGGGGATTGCTATGGGCGTAATTGCCGGGGTCGGTAAGGCGCAGTTTTCCTTTCAGGCATTTCTTGCCGGCGCTTTCCTCAAAGCAGTACCCGGCATCATCTGCCATATTATACTGATACCTATTATTGTCATCGCACTACAGAAAGCTCATTTTATTGATTATGAAAACTATTCAGCCGCTCATCCGGACACACCTAACTAAATATCCTCTAATGGAGCTTACCGATATGATAAAGCTTCTTTACCAAAATGAATTTGGCCCGGGGCATATGATTTCCGACGAATCCGAAAGCCTGAAAAGGCTGACTGAGGAATGGGAAAGCCTGCCCCGCCTTTCCTCTTCCCCTCTTACGGAGCCCATTGGGAACCATCTTGTAAGAGTACATCTTGCCGCACTAAACCGGGAAGAACTCTCCCTCCTTAATGCCATGTTCTGCCGGACAGCCGGACAGACGCAGGGAAACAGGGAACAGTTCATGAAACGCTTAGACTGCCTTTCCCTCTATTTTCCCCATGCGGACGGCTTTCTGACAGATTATAAAAAAAGAGGCTGCCCGCCTGTTGGCCACAGCAATCACTATCGGAAGGCATATCAGCCTGCCTATCGGGTTATCTCGGAAAGCTATGCTTCCTTTTTACAGCTTATACGCACTTTTGCCGCGCTCCTGCAGGAAAGGGGTACGCTTACCGTAGCCATTGACGGCAATTGCGCTTCCGGGAAAACGACTTTAAGCCGCCTGCTTTCCATGCGCTTTGACTGCAATATCATTCCTATGGATGATTTTTTTCTGCCTCCCAGTCTGCGTACTGCCAAACGTCTGGCAGAGCCGGGCGGGAATGTCCATTACGAGCGGTTTAAAGACGAAATCATGCAGCCTTTGCAAAACGGATCCCCCATATCCTATCTTCCTTTTTGCTGCAGCAGGATGGATTATGGCAGCAGGGTCGCCCTTCCGCCCAAACCGTTTACGGTTATCGAAGGTTCTTATTGTATGCGCCCGGAACTCCGCGGGCTTTATGACTATTCCGTCTTTTTATCCTGCTCCTATGAACAGCAGATAAACCGGATACGCTCCCGCAATGGGAAAGAAATGCTAAAGAACTTTATGGAAAAATGGATACCTATGGAAAATACGTATTTTGATGCCTTTCAGGTAAAGGAAAACTGCAATGTTATCATACAAACATAATTACCCCGGCTGCCAAATCGCTAAAAAATATATGTGCCCGTTGTTTTTGTACGGTATCCGCAAACTTGGCAGGCATACCTAAGTCTGCCTGCCAATCCTTCTGTTATTCCACTGCAACGTTGCAAGTAAAGATACGCCTTCCCATTACGCTCCTCTTTTCCCCGGACAGCCTAACCTCCCCGCTGAAATGAATGTGGTGCGCGCTCGTTCCAACCATGATATCCATCACAGTAGGTTCTACTACAAATTCCATATCTTCATTATAATAGCCAAGCTGGGCAGTATCCAAAGTAAAAATAACCGTCTTTTCTTCCCCTGCCTCCAATGATATACGTTTAAATCCGGCTAACTGTTTCACCGGCCGGATGACATGGGCCTTTTTCGTATGGTAATAAAGCTGTACGACCTCATCCCCTTCCCGTTCCCCAGTGTTTTTCACCTTAACGGATACTACAATTTTCCCACTGGTAGACACTGTAGTCTCTTCAATACGAAAATCTGACAATTCAAAGGATGTATAACTCAACCCATGCCCAAAGCAGAACAAAGGTCTGTTGTCTTCGTCCACATAACCGCCGCTGAAAATTGCGGAGACAAAACTATCGCTGGTGCTGCAGTAACCGCTTCCTGTCCTATGGTTATAGGTTACCGGCACCTGACCCACACTGCGCGGAACTGTCATCGTCATCTTCCCGCCCGGATTTACACTCCCATCCAATACATCTGCAATCACTTTTCCTGCAAACTGCCCCGGCATAAACGCTTCAATCATGCCATTTACATGCTCACATGCCCAGGGCGTTGCAAAGATTCCCGGCCCGTAAAGGACTAACACCACCTTTTTTCCAGTAGCATACAAGGCTTCCAGCAGTTTTTGCTGTACCCCGGGCAAGTCCAGCCTGCAACGGTCTTTTCCTTCTCCTCCTGTCACATTCACCCAGCCGGAATTTCCTCCACAGGCAAATACCACAACATCGCTTTCCTCCGCTGCCTGCACCGCTTCCGGGATTCCGGACTCATCCAACCCTATAATATCACACCCCTTAGCATAAACAACCTCAAACCGTTTTTCCAATATTTCTTTCAAAGAAACAGCGCCCATAGATTGCAGTACGAAATTCATATCCCCTATTTTCTCTTTTTCTTCTTTTGTCAACGCTTTAAAAAAAGATGCAAAAGGATTCGCCGCCTGATTTTCTTCCGCTTTTGCCGCCTCATCTGCAATGCCGTTAAAAGATACTGAATTGTCTCCGCTTGCCCCTGCCGAAAGCATCTCTACATAAGCCGGAAAAGTATATCCGCTTACAGGATAGCGCAGACTATCTGCGTGAGGCCCGATAACTGCCAGTTTCGTTCCTTTTTTCAACGGAAGCACACCATCATTCTTTAACAGTACCAACGATTTCGACGCAATCTTTTCCGAAAGGGCATTCTTCCTGTCATTTGTCATTGCCTCTTTCACTTTTTCCACATCCACATAAGGGTTTTCAAACAACCCATATTCAAACTTTACTTTTAACACACGACGTACCGACTCGTCCAAAAGCGCTTCCTCCAGCTGGCCGGAGCGCACATATTGGGGAAGTTTTGCAAAAGCCCCTCCTACCGGAATCTCCGTATCCGTTCCTGCTTTTTTAGCAAGATAACCAGCCTCTTCATAAGTATCTGCAATATGGAAATCCGTCCATGTTTTCATAATGCCCGCACCATCCGAAGTAAGGATACCCTCAAATTTCATCGTATCCCGCAACAAATCATGCGCGATTGCCTTGTTTGCTACCACACACATCCCATCGATTTCCGCATAATTTGCCATTACAGAGCTTACGTCCGCCTCCCGCATAGCCGCTTCAAACGGGGTAGCAAAAACTTCATACAATTCACGGTTGTTCAACCGGGTTGTGGCCGTATTCAATCCCCCCTGCGTCTCCGAATATCCAAGGAAATGCTTTGCTATGCAGGCCACCCCATCTTTCTTGTTCCCCTGCATCCCCTTTATATAATGGATTCCCATTTGACTGATTAAATAAGGGTCTTCCCCATAAGTTTCATAAGTCCGCCCCCACCTTGGATCCCTCGCCACATCTATGACCGGGCTCATGGCAGAATTAATGCCTACTGCTTTCGATTCCTGCCCGATAATTTTCGTCATTTCTTCTACAAGTTCCGGTTCCCATGTACATCCCACGTTAATCTGTGCCGGAAAAAGGGTGCCGCCCATTGCCGGATACCCGCATAGATTTTCCGACTGCAACGCTGCCGGAATCCCCAGCCGTGTCTGTTCCATGAAGTATTTCTGTATTTTATTTGTCAGCTCTGCAATTTTCACCGGATCTGCCAGCCCTGTAAGGGAATATTGGGTAAAACGTCCATGCCCATTCGGATACTTTTTCTTCAATAGCTCTTCCAAGTCATCCCCCGCCATTAAAATATCACTGGCAAGATCCCCACACAACTGGGCCGCCTTTTCTTCCAATGTCATCCGAGAAAGCAAATCCTCTACCCTCTCCTCTACCGTATATCCCGCGTCCTTGTATATCTCCATACCTTTTTTGCTCCTTTCATTTTTCCAACTGTTTCCCAAGTGCATCAAACATTTTCTTCTTATAGGCTTCCACACCCGGCTGATTGAACGCATTCACTCCCATCAGTTTGCAGGAAAGGTAACATGCAAACTGGAAAAAATAAAATAACTGCCCGAAATGGTAAGCATCCAATCTGTCGATTTCCAAAGTAAGGCAGGGCATTTTTTCGCTGTGGGCGGTTACCGTTGCCTTATATGCCTCCTTATTGATACACCAAAAATCTTTCCCGTCCAGATAGTTAAAGCCATCTTTTTTCCCGTCCGTTTCCATATAAAAAGAATCCTGATGCTCCTTAATATCCAAAAATGTTTCAAAAATAATTGGCGTGCCATCCTGAAGAAACTGCCCTACCGAATGCAATTCTTCCGAATATTCCCCAGCCACCGGGAAAATCCCTTTATTGTCTTTCCCTTCACTCTCTGCAAATAGCTGAATCCACCATTTATAAAAATATCTAAACCGCGGCTCGAAACAAGCCAGCATTTCTATCCGATACCCCCGGCTATAAAAAAGATTCCGTAAGCTCGCATATCGGTATGCTATATTTTCCTCTGCCGTCCTTTCGCGCAATTCCTTCTGCATATCGCTGGCTCCACGCACCAATTCCCTGATATTAATCCCAGCCACTGCCATAGGAAGCAGTCCCACATTGGAAACCGCCGTATACCGCCCTCCAATATTATCCGGAAATTCCAGAAAAGCATAACCGTTATCCATACACAATTTTTCCAGGCTGCTCCCCACCGTTCCTGTCGCAATAATACGGTCCGGTGCCTTATTTCCATACCTTTCCTGCAAATATTTCCGCAAAACCCGAAAAGCAGCCCCCGGCTCCAAGGTCTCAAAGTTCTTGGCAATACAATTCACATAAATAGATTTTCCTTCTAACTTCCCAAGCATTTGTTGCATTGCATGAGCGGAAAGCGTATTCCCGGCATAAACAATTTCCGGCGTATCAGGTAACTGTAAAGCCTTAATCACACTGCGGGCCGCATTGTTGGAACCGCCTACCCCTATCAAAACAAATACATCCGCGTTTTGCCGTATATCCGCTGCCAATGTTTCCAAATGCCTAATCCTTTTTTCGTCCGCCCATTCTTCCGTGTCCAGCCATCCCTGGCTGTCCCCGTACTCTTCTTCCCCTTTTTGTGCAAGAAAAAGCGCTTCTTTATTTTGGGCAGCCAAACTGTCATACCCTTCCATCCATTTTTCTTCTTTATTATGAATCTTCAGACTTATCATTTTCTACCCCACCCATTGCCTTAAATATTCAATGCATCATCTGTCACAATCCCTGCTGCCTGATTGAGTTTCTCCTGCATCTCAACCTCACCTTTGCGTGTCAATGGATAAAAATACATAGCTACCACTGAAGCAATATATCCTAAAATCGGCCCAACCGTGCAAAGCAGCAAAATAGCTTTTAAGCATTCCGGCGACTGCTGCTCCACTGTTGCGCTGTAACCGGTCGCCGATAGGATTGCACCGCCGAAAAACATTGAAAATGCCTGACAGCATTTATTTACAAATGTAAACGTAGAATTAACCAATGCCGTTCCATCAATCCCTGTTGTAATCTGCGCATAATTCGCAGAATCCAAAACAGCCGCTCGGCTTAACATATTATTGATTGTCCATGTAAATGTAACGGCAATATAGGTAAACATCACCGCGGCAATCGCATATCCACCGGTCAGCCCTGTAATCAACATCGGCAGCGTAAACACTACGGCTAATGCTTCTATTACGATAATCCCCGCCTTTTTTCCCGTCTTCTTTACAAACGGCTGGATAAATGCAACCAGAGCAAAACCTATGAACGTAGATGCGTATCCAATATAAGTAATTAAATCCGTCCTTCCTCCCATATTGTACTGGAAGAAATAAATACGCAGCGAATTTGATATCTGGTAAGCAAACATATCTGTTCCATAAGCAATCAGCACACAAAGCAATGCCTTATTTTTTGTTATTACGGAAAAAGTCTCAGAAAAAGATTGTTTTTCCTTTTTCCTCACTTTCATATCGGGATTATAGACATCCACATCTTTCACAGACATTGCAGACAGGATAAACAATACCGCAGATATTGCACCGAAGATTATTGTAAACTTCATCCATGCGCCAGCATCTTCCTGCCCGCCTAATGCATTTAATATGGGCAGCGCCCATGCCGAAACGACCAAGGCGGCAATGGAACCGAACGCCTGAAAAATGGCTTGTATCCTTGTCCTTTTAGCCAAATCATTTGTCAGCATGGCAGGAAGCGCCAACTGCGGAATCTGTACAATCGTCCAGGCCAAAGAATAAATAATATAAGTTACAAAAGCATACGCTATCTTTCCGGATGCGGAAAAATTCGGAGCGGTAAACAACAGGACAAACATAATCCCCAAGAAGGGAGCCCCTGCTATAATAAAGGGGCGGTATTTCCCCAATTTCGTATTTGTCCTGTCAACAATCATCCCCATAATCGGATCTGTTACTGCATCCACCAAACGCGCCACCATAAAAATGGTGCCTGCCATTACAGCCGGAATCTGCAAAATATTCGTATAAAAATAGGTGATATATGTTCCGACCATCAAAAATATGATATTATTCGGAAAATTCCCCACACTGTAAAGCCAATATTGAGCCTCTGTCGCTTCTTTTCTCTTTTTTTGAGTACCCATCCTCTTACCTCCCTGATCGATTTGCTTAGTTTATTAAAACTTTTAATAATATAGTGAATAAAAAAGAATCCTACTTGCAGGATTCTCCGCCTGCGGCGGGTCGCGGCAGCGACATGCTCCCCTCCGCCGCAGTGCGATTATTGCTTTTTACCATATGGGAAATCCGAAGGAATTTCCAATATGGTAAAAAAATTATAAGTTATGCTATCCCTCCTCTCTTCCCCCACAATTACTTAAAACTTTTAATAAATTGATTATACCCAACAGGGCATATCTAATCAAGAAGCATATCTACTAAAAGTGCATTAAAAAACTATGCAGATTCACCAAAAAAATCCGCATAGCACTAGGAACAAGAGTATATCCCCAACTAATTATTCTACCTTTTTCCACTCCCTTAAACGACCTTTAACATTCTAAAAATAACTTGCTGATAGCAAAATAAGCCGCTCCCTTTGCGCCCCAGCCGGAATCAAACGGCTGAAAGAAAATCTGCACTTCCTCTTCATTCAGCCCATAAAAATTTGCCTTCGCCGCACATAACAGTTTTTCCCTATTGGGTTTTGCCTTCATAATATAACCATCCACCACAACAAAACCGGGATTAATCAAATTGACTACATTTGCCAAAGCCACTCCCAAATAACCGATGGCTTCATCCATTACCTGAGCCACATCCGCATCACCGCTTTGCTGGGCATCCAAAATATCCTGTATCGTCAAACGCCCTTTCTCGTCCAGAATCTTCTTCAGCTTTGGGGCCGCCCCTTGAAGAAGCTTCTCCTGGCACTTTTCAAAAATTGCCCGTTCGCTCCCTACATCGTCCACTGTTTTCTGAATGTTTTTCCCATCCTGATAAAAGCTTATGATAGTACGCCCCAACTCTCCTGCCCCAGAAGTACATCCCGATATAATGTCATTTTTCACCATGAGCGGGCAGGCAACCCCTTTGGACACGAATAAATAAGCAAATGTATCTGCCTTAATCCTACGGGAACTCATCTCGTATCCTATTGCGCGTATTCTTACGTTATTATCAATGATTACAGGCACATTCAGAATCCCTTGCAAATCCTCCGCCAAATGCTTTCCTACCCATTCCTGCCTAAGGTTGCTTCTTATCACTCCGCTCCCGCAGTCAATAAAACCCGGCAGCCCGATTCCCACACCGAGAAAACGCTTTTCTTCCGCAAACTTCATCAACTTACGGATCTGTTCTTCAATATTTTTTAACATCTGGTAATAATCTTCTGCACCGGACTCCTCCTCGGAGGAAGCCACCACTTTTCCTCTCATATTTAACAATACGGCACTTGTCGCATATGGGCCAAGCTCCACCCCAATTGCGCATGCCGTATCTGCCCGAAAGGCAATAGACGTAGGTTTCCGCCCCATTGCATTCACTAAATTATTTTCTGCCATCGGGATTTCTTCCAGAATCCCCTCCGACAACATTTCATTGACACTGGTTGTTATGGTAGGCAACGTCAATCCCAATGCCTCTGCAATCCCCGTTCTGGTCGCATTCTCAGTACGGAATATCATATTCTTAATCAATACACGGTTCCATCTCCGGGTTTCCAGCAAGCTGCTCCCCTTTTTGTTCATCTTCCATCACCCCTTCAAAGAACAAAAGCACAATTATCTTATGTTACAAATAGTGGAGGTCATCCCTCCACTATCAAGTATCTTCCGTCACCGATATCGAACACTTCATCTGCATTCAGGATTTCCTCCTCGTCTGCGCCTTCCAGGTCAATGCCTGCCTCGTCGAAGTATTCCCATACTTCACGTACCGAGCCGGCTACGACAGCCATGCAGTCTTCCAAAAACGCTTCCGCTTCCTCCGGCGTCTCGGCTACATCTTCCGGGAAAAGCTGCCTTTGTTTTTTCAAAAAACATGCCAAAACCGCATCATCATATTCGTGCATCTACCATCCTCCTTTCCGTTCACGGCAATCTCGTTATTGCGAAGCCAATCCACTTGCCAAATCTTCTATTAACTTCCATCAACTTAAACTTCCGTAACCCCTATTAACTATTACTTACAATATATACCGCCCTTACGTAAGAATCAAGTCTTTTACAACCCGATATACACCTTTTTCCAGATAAGACGGGCAAATATGTTTTGCTGCCGCTTTTACCTCTTCCCTTGCCGTCTCCACCGCATAGCTTTCCTCTGCGGCTTTCATCATTCCTACATCGTTATCGTTATCCCCAAACACCATCGTCTCTTCCTTCGATATATGGAAATATTCCTGTATAAAAGCAAGGGCTTTTCCCTTATCCACGGACAAGTCCATAAAGTCCACCCATTCATTGCCGGATATGCATACCTTTACTTTATCTTTCCATTCCGGAACCAATATCTTTTCCCCTAATTCCAAAATGCTTTCTTTCTGGTATACGGCTATTTTGACAAATTCCGCATCCTCTTCCAATACATCTTTTACTAATGTGAATTTATTGCGGTAGCCATAGGTAAGCAAATCGATAAATTCCTTGTTATTGCTTTCTATAAAGCTGCCGTTAGGCGTAGATGCCACAATGTCGCAAGACTTATGCTCTTCCCTAATCTGCCGGATAATGGCTTCCACATATTCACGTTTCATCGGGGATACACGGATATCCTTTTCTTTGTATCTTATCTGAGCCCCGTTTTCCGCAATATATACGATATCTTCCTTTATATTGCGGAACACGTTCCTTATACTGTGATACTGCCTTCCGCTGGCCGCACAGAATATAATCCCCCGCCTTGCCAATTCTTCCACTGCCGCTTCCATTTCCGGATATAAGTCCGGTGTAGAATCTTTAATCAATGTACCGTCAATATCACTTGCTATTAATCGAATCATTTTTTACCTCATTCCTGTGGTGCTTTTGCCTCAACTCCTGATAAATCCTACCTACCGGCAAGCCTACCACATTGTTATAGTCTCCGCAAATCCCTTTTATATACGCGGCGCATCCCCCCTGGATGGCATACGCCCCTGCCTTGTCCATAGGCTCCCCGGTTGCCGTATAGGCTTCTATTTCCTCCATCGACATGGGATACATGGATACGTCCGTCTTCTCATAAAAAGTGCGGCGCCCGGCGGGCTGCCCTGCCCGCTTTATATACAACGTCACACCGGTATACACCTGGTGTACATTGCCCTGCAGCATAGCAAGCATCCTGCAGGCATCTTTTTCATCCTTTGGCTTGCCCATCACCGTACCTTGAAAGGACACCACCGTATCCGCACCGATTACAGTATAGTCGTCCTCCCCCTTTTGTTCCAGCCGGATGCCGATATCCTCTGCTTTCCGCAAAGAAAGCTCACAGACGATATCTTCCGGCAATTCCTTTTTCGTTTTTTCCTCCGCATTACTAGGCATTACCTCATAGGCAACCCCTATCTGCGTCAAAAGCTCTTTCCTTCTGGGCGATGCCGATGCCAGAATGATACGCTCTCCCTTTTGATTCCCATTTTGCCTTTTTTCTCTATTCATGATGTATCTCCGGTATGAATACGCGGTCATTTACCGTATTTTTCATCGATTTCGCTGCCGCTTTCGCCTCCAGGGAAAACTCCAGCTGGGAATTATAAACGGCTTTGCCCCGCCTGTCTACTTTATCATAGCTTCCGTCCGGTTTCAACACATGCGCCTTCACGGTATCTTTTAATTCCCCTTCCAGAATATGCAGCAGTTTTTCCTTCAGCTTAGGCTCCTCCACCGGAAAGAGGATTTCTACCCTGCGCTCCAGGTTACGGGGCATCCAATCGGCGCTGGCACAGTATATTTCCGGGGAACCGTCATTTTCAAAGTAAAAAATACGGCTATGCTCCAAAAAATTGCCCACGATGGAACGGACGCTGATATTCTCGCTGACACCCGGAACCCCTACCTTCAGGCAGCATATGCCGCGGATAATCAGCTGGATTTTCACTCCCGCCGCACTGGCTTCATATAAAGCCTCAATAATGTCTTTATCGCAAAGGGAATTCATTTTTGCAATAATCTGCGCCGGCCTGCCTGCCTTTGCATAATCTTTCTCCCTGGCTATCATATAAAGGAACCTGTCTTTGAGCCATAGCGGGGCAAGCGCCAGCTTATTCCATGCGCGAGGCTCCGAATAGCCGGAAAGCATATTAAATACCGCCGTGGCATCCTCTCCAATCAGCCTGCTGCATGTGAACATCCCCACATCCGTATAAAGCTTTGCCGTAGCGTCGTTATAATTTCCTGTCCCTAAATGGACATAACGGCGGATACCATCCTCTTCCTTCCGTACTACCAGCGTAATCTTACTGTGGGTTTTCAATCCAACCAGACCGTAAATAACGTGGCAGCCCGCTTTTTCCAGCATCTTTGCCCATACGATATTATTTTCCTCATCAAAACGGGCCTTTAATTCCACCAGCACCGATACCTGTTTCCCGTTTTCTGCCGCCAAAGCCAGGGCTGCAATAATGGGCGAGTTGCCGCTGACACGGTATAAAGTCTGTTTAATTGCCAATACATCCGGGTCTTTTGCCGCTGTCTTTATAAAATCCACCACCGGCATAAAGCTTTGGTAAGGGTGGTGCAAAAGGATATCCCCTTTCCTTATTTCATCAAATATATTATAGTCTTCCGAAAGCCCGGGCACCGGCTGAGGCGGCAGGTATTCCGTTTCTTTCAAATGCCCGAATCCGTCCATCCCATACATCTTCATTAAAAAAGTCAAATCCAATGGTCCGTCAATCTGGAAAATGTCTTCCCCTTCTATACATAAATCGTCCTTGATAATCTTTAACAGCCTTTTGTCGATGCCGCTCTCCACTTCCAGTCGGATAGCCTGCCCCCACTGCCTTTTCTTTAACTGTTTTTCGATTTCCTTCAGCAAATCCTCCGCTTCATCCTCTTCAATCGTCAAATCGGCATTCCGCATAATACGGAAGGGGCTGGTACATACGATATGGTAATTCAAAAACAGCTTATCGGTATTCCTTTCAATGATTTCCTCCAACAGGATAACTACCTTTTCCCCTTCTTTTTCCGACGGGATGGGTATTATCCGCGGCAGGACGCTGGGAACCTGGACGGTTGCAAATTCCAATTCCGCTTTCCCTTCTTTTCCGCCTTTCCCCTCCTTGCCTTCTTTTCCAATCTTTCCCTCTTTGCCAGCCTTCCCTTCCTTTCCGTCTTTCTTCCTGACAAGGGCCCCAATATTCAGGGATTTATTCCGAATCAACGGGAACGGGCGGGAAGAATCCACGGCCATAGGCGTTAAAACCGGATATACATTTTCTGCAAAATACTTATCCACATAAGCGATTTCCTTTGCCGTCAGATTCTCGTAATGCTCCACGAGACGCAATCCATTGGACAAAAGAAGCGGCAGCAGGGAACGGTTGTATGTACTATACTGCAGATTCACCAATTCATGGGTCGCCTCATTCAATTCCTTCAACTGCTCCGATGGCTTCAGCCCGGCAATATCTGGTTTCGTATAGCCCGCATGGACCATATCCTTTAAGGACGCTACCCGTATCATAAAAAACTCATCCAAATTAGAAGCCGTAATGCTTAAAAATTTTAACCGTTCAAAAAGCGGTATCTGTTTATCCCTCGCCTCACTAAGCACTCTTTTGTTGAATAAAATCCAGCTTAACTCCCGATTGGTATAATATTTGGGATCCGAAAATGTGATTTCCCCGTTTTTTTTATCCATTTCCTTTCCATTCATAGCCCTTCTATCCTCCATCACAAACTTCTTTTCTGTTTGATTACCGGTTTCACGCTGTACACCTCTTCAAAAAAATCCGCCCTATGGTTAAACATCCCTTTTTCAAGGGTAATATCTTCCTTCGTATCCACGGTAATCGTTAAGACATCATCCTTTAATATGGTTTTGACATCTTTGAATTTCTGTTTATGGCTTCTGTCCAGCCCGTTCGCCACCCTTAAGATTGCTGTCAGTTTGGCAATCCTCAGATAGGATTCCTGATCCAGGGTAGATGCCTTTGACACATCATAATACTCAAATTCTTCATGGTTAAACTTCACTACGTTTGCCACAATTTCTCTTTCCATATGGGAAAGCCCTATGATTTCCGTCGCCATTATAATGCTGTAGGAGCATTCGCCCAAGTTTGCCATACTGATATATTTGCCGCAGTCATGCAGCAGCGTAGCCAGCCGCAGCAGCAGCCGATCCCTCTGCCCAAGGCCATGTACTTTCTTCATACTGTCAAAAATAGTCAAAGCAATTTTCTCCAGCGTTTCCCCTCTCTTCTTGCTGCCCATATAGCGTTTGCTGATATTCTGGGCGCAGGCGATAATATCCTGTTCAAAATCATGCTCCGGCAGGACAATTTTATTCTCCTGCGCATATTCATACGCCATACCATCGCACAAAGTCATACCCGGAGCCCAAAGCATCTCTGCATTCATCACTTCAATGATACGCTTAAGCAGCACATAGGATATGTAAAGCAAGTCGATGCTCTCCTGAGGCATATCGAATATACGCGTCAGTTCCTGAGATGTTTTCTCCCCTGCCAGCTTCATTAGCTTTTGGAAAGTTTTGACATCCACATGTTCCCCCACCTTGTCCGAAAAAAACTTTTTCTGCACCAGCGCATTGATATAATCGTCCACAACAATAATATTGGTAATCTGCCTATCCTTCAGATATAACTTTTTGAATACCGAAAGCTGGGAACTTATCATTTCCGTAAGAATAGCGTCATATTGCGCTTTTCCCACATCCAAATGGCTCAATATTTCCCTCAGGCGCAGCACCCCAAGACGCATATTCTGGGTCGCCACCAGCTTATCTTTATCAAACAGGGAAATCTGTATGCTTCCCCCTCCGATATCCACAATCGCCGTTCCCTTTTCAATAAATTTGTTGAAAGCCTCCCCTTTAAACGCAATGGCCTTATATCCCAAAAAGCGTTGCTCCGAATTGCTGAGTACCTCCACATTTATCCCGGTGCGCTGGCGTATCTGATCCAAAATAATCGCCGTATTCTCCGTCTCGCGGATGGCGCTTGTGCCGTAGGCTTTATACTCCGATACCTTATAGCCTTTCATGATTTTGGTAAATTCATTCAGATAGCGGCATAATTCATCCACCCTTTCATATGCCATCTTCCCGGTAGCATACGTCTCCGTTCCCAGGTCTATCCGATGCCGGATATGGTCGATTTCGTGCATGCCGGATTTCGGAGATATTTCAAATATCTTCATGGACAATTCAAATGACCCCGCATCAATTGCTGCAAATGTTTTCATTCCATCCCCCGCCTTTCCCTAATAGATAGTCGATAAACTGCTGCGCCGTCCGGCCGGAAAGCCCGCCGTGGGAAAGCTCCCATTTGTTCGCCTCCAAAAGAAGCTCCTCCTTAGGCATCCCTATGCCGCTTCTTTCCGCCAAAGTACTGACAATTTCCTGAAACTGACGCTTATCCGGCGCACAGAAGAAAATCGTCACACCAAAGCGGGATACCAAAGACAGCTTTTCCTGTACGGTATCGCTGGAATGAAGCTGATCCCTGCGCCCCTCCTTATCCGCAAAAGTTTCTTTTATCAGATGCCTTCTGTTGGATGTGGCATAAATCAGCACATTTTCCGGTTTCTTTTCCAAACCGCCTTCGATTACGGCTTTTAAATATTTATATTCAATTTCAAACTCCTCAAAGCTTAAGTCATCCATATAGATGATAAATTTATAGTTGCGGTTCTTCACCTGGGCTATCACATCGTTCAAATCCTTGAACTGGTGTTTGTATACCTCAATAATACGCAGCCCTCTGTCATAATACGCATTGGCAATGGCTTTGATGCTGGAAGATTTGCCCGTGCCCGCATCGCCAAACAGCAGGCAGTTATTCGCTTTTCTCCCTTCCACAAAAGCTTCCGTATTTTCTATCAGCTTTTGCTTCGGGATTTCATAGCCCACCAAATCATCCAAATGCACATGGGCAATCTTTAATATGGGTACGATGTTGACCCCGCTATCGTCATGCACAATACGGAACGCTTTATGCAGGCCAAATTTTCCCACCCCGTATTCTTTGTAAAATTCTGTCAAAATGGCTTTCATTTCTTCCGGGGAACGGCTCTGTGCCAACCGCACCGCCAAATCGCAAATCCGCTTACAAATCCGGGTGTTATATACCTTGCTCCCCTGTTCGCAGCCATCATAATGAAGCGCGAAACCAAGCTCCGGAGCTTTCCATTTATCCATCCATTCCGTAAAATCATAGTCAAACCATTCTTTAAAGACAGCAATATCATGAAGCGCCGCCTGATTTATTGTTCCGGCCACTTCCCCGCGGATTTCACACGCCTTGCTGTAACTGTTTTCATTATTTACTAACAGATTCGTCAAATAACAATGCCACAGATTCCCATAGAAGCCATGATGCCCCGCCATTTCCAAAAGCCGGTGGATACAACGGTACAACACCATCCTGTTTTCTTCCCGTTCCTTAAAGGATTCCATCAACTGCACCATGTCGGACAGCAGCCCGCCATCCTCAAAATCCCGGTAAATAATCAGTTCCTTTTCCCTCATCGCATCCCCCTCCTTTCTTCCATCTTTTCACCCCTCCATATTTCCATTCTTCCATATTTTCATTCTTCCGGTTCCGGCGCAAAACCCACTTAATAGTTGCCCAAAATCCTCATATTCCGGGCCTCTTCCCTAAGCCCCCGCAAAGCATTTTTTACCGCCCCGTCGGCAAGGTTTCCGTCAAAATCAATAAAGAAACGGTATTCCCAATTCCTGTCCTCTATCGGTCTGCTTTCGATTTTATTCATGTTCAGGTTATTATAGATAAAATGGGAAAGCATATGGTACAGCGACCCGCTTTCATGGGGCAGCTCAAAACAAATGCTCACTTTCCCCGCATCTTTTAAAAATATTTTCCGGTTGGTAACCACAATAAAACGGGTGGAATTGGTAACGGACTGGTTGATGCCCTTTTCCAATATTTCCAACCCATATGTTTTCGCCGCGTGGATGCCGGCTATCGCTGCCTGCGTCTTATCCTTATCCTCCGCCACTTTCCTTGCTGCAAACGCATTGTTATTCATGCCAACCTGTTTCCATGAAGTATGCCCCTGCAAAAATCTTGCGCTCTGCATCAACGATTGGGGATGGGAATAAACAGTTTTGATATCCTCTATCCTCGTTCCCGGCACCGCCATCAGGCAATGCTCAATCTTAATAATCTGTTCTCCAACAATATAGTTCTCAAACTCCACCAGCATATCGTAGATTTCATTTACGATGCCTGCCGTAGAATTTTCAATAGGAAGCACCGCATAATCCGCACTCCCTTCGTCAATGGCTATCATGGCATCCCGGAACGTATCCACATGAAAGCTGTTTACGTTTTCCCCAAAATACTGCTCCATTGCCGCCTGCGTATAGGCGCCCTCCGCCCCCGGGAACACCACACGCGCCATCTCTTTATCCAACCTGTCCACACCAATGAAGGGCAGCCTTCCTATGCTTCCTTTTTCTGTCAAAGTCTGATATTGCAGCTTCCGGCTCATGGACATAATCTGCTCAAACAGTTCCGCAATCCCGTGGCTGTTAAAGTCGTTATGGGTCATGGACTTTACCTTTCTAAGCTTCTCTTCTTCTCTTTCCTTATCGAAAACTTTTTTCCCCGTTCCAAGCTTGTACTCCGCCACCTGCCTGGAAATGTCCATCCGCTGCTCGTACAGCTCCACAATCTGTTTGTCAATACTGTCAATCTGCTCCCTTAACTCCATCAAGTCCATCTTTCCGATCCCTTTCCAGCTATCCTTTATCATTACTGCCGCCTGCTTTGCAGCAGACCAATCCTGCCATTTGCATCTGCGGCAACCTTTCTTTTTCCTTACCTCTTATTGGCGCAAATTGCCGCTCCTTTTAATTTATTTAATCTTATAACAAAACCCACTTGATAGCAAGTGGATTAAGGCTTATAATTTGATGGAACATAACAGTTTCTGCTGTTGAAAATATTTATCTTAAGCGAGGTTGAGCAAATGAATGCAAAAACAAAAACGATTGTTTTCAGTGCGATAGGAGGGCTTGCTTTTATCGCCGTAACTGTGTATATGCTGTTCTCCCAAAGAGTAAAAATGAACGAAGGGTATGTCACCGGGAACACGGCAGGCAATCTGTATAACGGCGGGCTTTTCTGTGAATCGGAAGGCGTTATTTACTTTTCCAATCTTTATGATGATGGCTGCCTGTATTCCATGCTGCCGGACGAAACCGATATCAAAAAGTTAAGCACCTCCCGCGTCACTTCCATCAACGCGGATTCCAATTATTTGTACTATTATATGGACAGCGCCAAAAAAGGGGAGAGCTACGTGCAGCGTAACTACGGCATATTCCGCAGCAAACTGAACGGCAAAGACGTCCAGTGCCTCAAAAGGGGGAATGCCATCACTTTGCAGCTTTGCGGAAACTATCTGTTTTATCAGAATTTCAGCAACCAAAATACAAACGGTACGGAACTTTATAAAATTAAAATCGATAAATCGGAAGACGTCCTTCTGGCGGACTATCTGGTCGACCCTTCCTGCATTGTAAACGGGATGATGTATTTCAGCGGTACCCAGGACAATCATTATCTCTATTCCCTGAATACTGCTAATGATTCCGTTTCCATCGTGTGGACCGGGGATGTCTGGAACCCCATCTACCATAACGGCGTTTTCTATTATATGGACGTTGCCAATAACTACCGCCTATGCCGCTACTTCCCTACGGAAAACTCTGTTGAAGTGCTGACAAAAGACCGGGTCGATGCTTTCAATATTTTAGGGGATTATATTTATTACCAGAAAAATTCCAAAACAGAACCTGCCCTCAAACGCATGTACACTGACGGCAGCAATGTGGAAATTGTGGCACAAGGCAACTTTTCCAATATAAGCATGACATCCAATTACGTTTATTTTACCGCCTTCGACTCCGAAACCCCCATATACAAAACGCCTACTTACGGCCCTGTCATGATTACTGCTTTCGATGCGGCGGAAGCGGCGGTTGTAGTAGAGGAAGAAGAATAACGAAACAGAAATCAGTCCTCCGTTGCTTGCAGCGGGGGATTTTATTTTTTATAGGATTAGGGTGGCACAGCCGGGCAGACCTTTTGACACTCGAATCCTTATAGGATTAGGGCGTCAAATTGTATATCTTTTAAAAAAACGGAAATAATATTTCCATGAGAAAAATATTGCATAACTTTATTCATTGCGGCATCCTTGGCTGGTGCCTGGAAATTACATTTACCGCCCTTAGTTCTTTCCGCCGGAGAGAATTTACCCTAAACGGGAAGACTTCCGTATGGATGTTCCCTATATATGGTATGGCTGCTTTTCTTGCCCCTGTCTGTCGGCTTTTGAGGAACCGGCATTTCCTGGTACGGGGCCTTTCTTACGCGCTGCTTATCTTCACCGGCGAATTTATCACCGGCTCCCTTTTGATGCGCCGTGAACTGTGCCCATGGGATTACGGGCATTCTAAATGGAATGTGAAAAAAGTCATCCGCCTGGACTACCTTCCCTGCTGGATTTTTGCCGGTCTGCTTTTTGAACGGCTATTAAAAGAATCTGCAGATTCCTAAGGCTTGTCTTTCCATCTCTTTCATTTTCTTTCCATTTCTATCCAATAAATTTTGAGATATTTTGAAACATTGCATGCCGGATGTCTCTATAACATGAAATATTGTTACAAAAAATATGGCTGCGATGAAATATCGTTACATTGAAATCTTTCGGCCCTGTCCGTTTTCCTCTCATCCACCCATATCATTATCAAATGATATCTAAAAACAATAAAATTTTATAATATAATGCGCACATTTTATTTTATATGCTCATTATTTTGTTTGTATTATTTCATTTATTATTTTATTGTCTGATTTTTTGAATAATATTTCATAAAATATAATTTTGTAATTTATATTGAAATTATATTT